>ENA-ORCT01000516-ORCT01000516.1-marine-metagenome-genome-assembly--contig:-NODE-516-length-18258-cov-2.724713_pt1 | contig 18258 bp, 18 predicted proteins | sample MGYA00248632_ERZ508511 | MGnify/ENA primary metagenome ERZ508511 (study PRJEB26182, sample SAMN06268839) | marine metagenome | isolation source: Tt an P1-techrep anaerobic enrichment on pine from sediment...
CATATTTTTCTTTATGTACCTCCTGTGCTTCACGTTTAAAATCACTTGAAATTCCTCAGATTTTCTGTAATATCTTCAAATATACAAAACAGAACTTATTTTCGGAGAGCGATATCATGTTACACGACTGCAAACGTCTTATGTTGGTGCTTGTGGCCCTTTTTATCTCAAACAGTGTCTTTGCCATGGTCAATAAAACTCCCGGTCCCGACGGTCACCTGGAGGTCGCTTTCGAACTCGATGATGCCGGTATCCCCCAATACTCGGTTGAGTATGACAATAAAAGCGTCATCAAACCGTCTACGCTGGGCCTGATCGTCGGCGATGAATCCTTTGCCGAAAACCTGACACTGGAAAAAACGTCAGAGACCGAAAAAGTCACCGACAGTTACACGATGCTGCTCGGCAAACAAAAAGACTGCACCTACACTGCCAACCGCAAGGTGTACACGTTGAAAAATGCCGACGGTAAGACCCTGCAGATCATCTTCCAGGTATCCAACGATGGCGTGGCCTTTCGATATGCCCTGCCGGATGCTTCGGATGGAACCCTGTCCGTCACCGAGGAAAAAACCACGTTTGGTTTCGATACAAAATCGCAGTCCTGGCTGCATCCGATGCAGCCGGGCAAGTCGGGTTGGAACGGAACACAGCCCTCCTATGAAGAACACTATGTCACCGGTCCCGTGGGCGAGCCGTCGCCGCTGAGCGAGGGCTGGTGTTTTCCGGCCCTGTTTAAAACCCCCGAGGACATCTGGGTATTGATCTGCGATTCGGATGTCGACGAAAACTATTGTGCAACGCGCCTCGCTAAAGACAGCCCGGACGGCGTGTACCATCTTGACTTTCCGCACCCGAGAGAACACCGGGGCACCGACGATCCCGTCGCCCCAACCATTACAACGCCGTTTGAATCCCCCTGGCGTGTGCTGATTATCGGCGACACTTTGAACACTCTCGTTTCCTCCACACTGATGACCGATGTCGCCGCACCGTGCACACTTGAAAACACTGATTTTATCAAGCCGGGTAAGGCCGCCTGGCACTGGCTTCGCTACAGCGACAACAGCGCAACGTTGGAATATGCTGATTCGTACCTGGACTTTGCCGCAAAAATGAAATGGCAGTATATGCTCATCGACTGCAACTGGGACCAGCTGATCGGATATGAAAAGATGGCAGAGTTCGTCAAAAAAGCAAACGCCAAAAACGTCGACGTGATCCTGTGGTACAACAGCAACGGCCCGTGGAACACGGCCCCGATGACTCCTAAAAATAAAATGTATGATCCCGAGATCCGCCGCCAGGAGTTTGAGAAATTGCAGAAAATGGGCGTCAAAGGCGTCAAGATCGACTTCTTCGGCGGTGACAAACAGGCCACGATGAAATTTTACCTGGACATCTTCAAAGACGCCGCCGACTACGGGATCATGGTCAACTGTCACGGTGCGACCATTCCCCGCGGCTGGCAGCGAACCTATCCCAACCTGGCCACAATGGAATCCGTCATGGGCATGGAATACAACACCTTTGACCAAAACAACACCAACCAGGAGCCTCAGCATTGCTGCATCCTGCCGTTCTCACGAAATGTCATCGGCTCGATGGACTATACGCCGACGGTATTCAACCGCCGCATTCGCAGTGTCCGGCTCGTGACGACGCCGACGTTTGAACTGGCCCTGACGGTCATCTTTGAATCCGGTATCCAGCACCTTGGCCTGTCGCCCGATGAATATGACATGATGCCCGAGTATGTCGTCAGCTTCCTGCAGCAGGTCCCGACCGTCTGGGACGAAACACGGCTTCTGGACGGCTATCCCGGCGAATTTGTCGTCATGGCCCGCCGCACCGGCGATACGTGGTACATTGGCGGCATCAACGGCAGCGGCGAGGAAAAGGAAGTCACACTGGATCTGTCATTTTTGGGCAATGCAACCGCAACCATGATCAGTGACGGCCCGGATAGAACCTTCGTACAGACAACGCTCGACAACAGTGGCCTGCAACAGCAGATGATCACAATGCCGACTAACGGCGGCTTTACAATCGTAGCGAAATAAACCATTTTAGGAGAAAAATATGCGAACTGTATACATTACAGGATTGATTATCTTAATAAGCATCTCAGGCTGCTCGACTACAGTAAATGATACAGTTTCACAGACACCTAAAAATGAAAAACCCGGCTGGAATCTGGTCTTCGCAGATGAATTTAATACCGACGGCCCGCCGGACCCGAACAACTGGACCTACGAACGCGGATTCGTCCGCAACCGGGAACTTCAATGGTACCAGCCGGACAATGCGTTCTGCGAAAATGGCTGGCTGGTCATCGAAGGACGACGTGAGCAAAAACCAAATCCCAACTATCGCCCGCAAAGCCGCGGTTGGCAGCGAAATAGAGAGTTTGCTGAATACACCTCCGCCTGCCTGCTGAGCCGCGGGCTGCATGATTGGCTTTACGGCCGGTTTGAGATTCGCGCAAAAATTGATGCCCGCCCCGGCTTGTGGCCGGCGATCTGGACGCTGGGATCGGCACGCGGTTGGCCCGGCTGCGGGGAGATCGACATCATGGAATACTATGACGACAGCATTCTCGCCAATGCCTGCTGGTCCGACGGCACCCGCAATCCCGCCTGGGACACTGTTAAAAAACCGCTGGCCGATTTCGGCGGCTCCGCCTGGGCAGCCAAACCACACATCTGGCGAATGGACTGGGATCCCGAAGCCATCCGGCTCTATATCGATGATCAATTGATCAACACGATTGAAATCGATAAGACGGTCCATCCAGAGTTAAACATCAGCCCGTTCCACGAGCCGCATTATATCCTGCTGAACCTCGCCATTGGCGGCACCCAGGGCGGCGATCCGTCCGAGACAACATTCCCCTCCCGCTACGAGATTGACTATGTCCGCGTCTGGCAAAAACAATAATCGCCACAGAGAACACAGAGGAAAAAAAGAAACCGCGGGTTCCGCGGATTTCACAGATTAAGAGAAAAAGATATAAAAATAATCCGTGTCAATCCGTGAAATCCGTGGTTGAAAAATCTCTGCGCCCTCTGTGGCAAAAATTTTTCTTGTGAATCCTTAATTTTCCTGTAACATTTTAGCCGATTCGACAATTATACTCATAGCGTAGCCACTGTATCCCTACAAATTCTTCGGAAGGAAGCAAAAAATGAAGAATCATCAGCATACAAGCCTGACGTTTGACCTGCTTGTCGGTTGCGGCGTCATTGCCGTCATCTACCTGGTTCACTTGCTGATCAAGCACTACATGCCCCATATCCTGCCGTACGTACCGTTTGTAATCTTTGGAGCAGCTTTCATTGGAGTCTCGATTTACGCATATCGCTTGGACATGAAGATCCCCGGAAAGCCGCTGGAGAGATTCACATCCATGCTGCAGCTTTTAACGATTTTAGTAATCGCATTTCTGGTTATCGATTTTTTCGACGATACCAGTGAAATTCCTGAATGGTTTTTACCCATAGGATTTGTAACACTATTAATGTGGTCAGCCTACTCTGTCTTCAAACAACAGCAAAAACGCATCGATGCACTCGAAGAAGAACTCAAACAACAAAAACTCTTACAAAAGCTGAACCAGCAAAAACAGAAAGAGCAATCACATTGACACTGACTTTGATGCTGGCAAACTCGACTTCTGCACCGTTTTTGAAGATCGTATCGTTTTGCTTTCTTCTATTACTGGTTGAGTTCTTCGTATAGCCGCAGTTTTATAAACCAAAACACCCTTAAACTAAAAAAACAAAGAATTAACTCCTCTGTGCCCTCTGTCGACTCCTGTCTTACAATTCATTTAATCCTGAGAATTCAATTAATTATTCTGGATATTTAACGGTTTTTAACTTGACATTTCAATATGGTACAGTATGATATAGATAATAATCAGATTAATCTTTATCAGGAGCTAGCCATGAAGACCCTAAAATCATTATTAGCGGGAATTCTATTATCTGTTTTTTGTCTTGGCACGGCGCACGCAGCAAATCTTTATGATCCCAACATATGTATATGGCAACAGCCGGTTCTTTTGGAATATCTCAACAAACCGGACGTCAACGCCAATGCATATTCACCTTTCCTGTCAAGGGACCGATTGACACTGCTGTACTGTATCCGTCCCAATACAGACTATGTACGCCGCATTGTTATTGCACAACGTGAATCGCTTGACGCACCTTTTTATGATGTCAGGACGCTGGACGAATTGAATTCCGGACGGCATAATTACAACCCTTGCCTGTCCCCTGACGGTAACCGTCTCTATTATTCCCGTTACGAGGGCGGTACCACACGCATCAGAATGAGACAGGCAATGTATAATGAACAAACCGGCCTCTGGGAACCTCAGTTAGCGTTCAGCAACATTCATATTATTGGAAAAAATGATGTTCTCGGCAGCATCAGCGACGATGAACTAACGGTCTACTATCGCTCCGAAAGAGATGGAAAAGACAAATTGTGGATGGCAACCCGCAACTCCGTAAACGAACAATTCAAGAATCCAAAACCAATTTCTGAGCTGAATATAAATGATATTCAGATAAGTCCGCACGTCCTTCCGAGCGGACGAACCATTTACTTTGCAGCGCGTCCATTAAATGGACTGTTTAATATTTATCGCGCTTCGCGGCCTGATATAACATTCCCTTTTAGTAACATCGAAAAAGTGTGCATAAGCAACCCGGATCTGAATGACTATTATCCCTATGTGACTCCCGAAGAAGATGTTCTCTTATACAGTAATGAACTTGGTGTCATGATAAGCCAGGCTGACGAACTGCAGCAGGCTTTCGCTTTAATTGAACAAGCAGAACAAACCAAGCTCGACATAGCTGAAATACTGACAGAAGCCGTCAGTAAAGAAAAACAGGCCGTGGCACTGCTTTCAGATATACATGACCAATGGGATCTGGACCCGCATCAACGAAACGAGATCTTTGATATGATACGGCATCTCACGTTGGCGATTCTGAGAGAAGAACAATCTCAGCGATCACTCCAGGACAGCATCGAACAACTCCAACAAATATTTGAAACGAAATAGCATATCACGGGCAGGTATAAAAACCTGCCCGTTTGTTCCTTAAAGTTAAGAGTTAATTAGCTTGTTGACAATCCACGAATCAGGCCGTGGGCGGCTTCGTTTTTTAACTCCAGCGTGTATTCGCCGATGAGTTCGCCGCACTCGTAGTCGCCGGAGCTTGCCAGCGGCTTGAAGTGGAAACTGCGTCCGGCCAGCGGCAGCACGCTGATCCGCGACGAATCCAACAGCAGCACCGCATCCTGCGGAATCCAGCGTGTGGTGACGATGTTGCACAGGCCGAAGTCACTTTCGTAAGCACTGACGCCGTCGCGATAGGTCGTGTCATCCGCGGCGTAATTGCGAACCGCAGAGAGGAACGTGTTGATCTTTCGCTTCTGGAAGCCGCCGACGACAATCGTATCGACGCTGCCGTTGCTGCTTTCCCAGATCTTCCGCAGAACGTAGTTGATCTTTTCCTCGTCCAGCGTGGTCCCGGCCGGCAAGTTGCCCTGCCCCGCCGTAAACACATTCGTCGACAGATGTGCGAGCAGGCCTTTCATCGTCCGGCGAACGGTGCCGCTGCCCTGCGGATTGGCCGAAGGTGCCCCGCCGTTGATGATGGTGTTTTCCAGATCCCGCAGCAGTTCACGCAGTCGCTCCTGCTTCTGGTAGTCCATCTCGTCGGCCAGTCCCAACTGAGACGATGCCAGATCCGAACCGCTGACCTCGACCGCGGCGGTAAAGATCTGCGTATAGTTACCGCGGCGGCTGCGATTGGTGAATCGCGCTTCCGGCCGATCGCCACTTTCCAGTGCGGCGTTGCCGAGGATGTTCAATTCCTGTCCGTTGATGATCTCCTCTGCCGCCGTACCTGCATAGCCGCGAATGACGGCGAGCGTATTGCTGGCCACTTCCGTCACCAGCATTAGTTCTTTCGAGCCGGTTACCTGAATCTGATCGCCCGCGCGGAAGCGGTCGCCGTTGGCCACGTCGAACGCAGCCTCGGTTTCGCCGTCGAGGATCGAGGCGTCATTGATCGCATCCTTGTTCGGCAAGAGCGTATCCTCCAGCCATTCGTGATGCGTGCTGGTGGCCGCCCGCAGCGGATCGCCGAGGGCGTTGAGCAGCGGTGTCTCGAACGGCGAGACAATCCCGATCACATCAGACACATCCTCGGCCAACTCCGGAAGGGTTGTCCCTGCTGTGTACGTTGCTTTTCCTGTAAATGACATAGAAACTCCTTTCTAAAAATAAAATGGTTTTCTTGAAATGTCATGCCGGACTTGATCAGGCATCCAGACGGTCGCGCCCTGGACCCCGGCTCTGAGGCCGGGGTGACATTGCGTTATGATTTGATTTGAATTTCTTAAACGTATCCACGTCTAAGCCGCATGTATTCGTGTACATCGTTACGTCGTCCTGACTTCGCAGCACGACCGGCGGCGCCTTTCAGCACCTGCGCCTGACCACCCCGCGGCGGACGGACACCCTGGGTTTTTTCTGAGACTGGAGGTGTGTGGTTTGAGGCTTGAAGGAATTGCTCTGAGGCATGGGACTCGAGGCGTGAGTTTTGAGTTTCTTCCTCCTGAATAATTTCTTCCTGAGGACAGAGGTCTGAAGACTGAGGACGGTCTTCACTGGTTACTGATAACTGCTCATTGTTTTCTGGCATACATTTCTCCTTTCTGATTATTGTTGCTTCATTTCGTGTTATCTGATACAATTCTTTTGTTTTGCAGATGGTGGAAAGGCTGCTGGTTTTTGGGACTAATTTCATATGAAAATTAAACTGATTTCTCCGCAAATGACGCGGCGTCCGATGGATTCAGAATTCAAACGTCGAATGTCACCCCCTTTGAGTTTGTTGGTTTTAGGCGCGCTCACTCCTCCAGAAAACACTGTAACTCTGGAAGACGAAAATATTCGAAAGCTCAATCTTAATGACCGGCCTGATCTCGTGGGCATCACTGTTAATGTCGATACCTCCACGCGGGCTTATGAAATCGCCTCGCACTATCGCCATCGTAACATTCCTGTGGTCCTGGGCGGCATTCACCCAAGCGCCAACCCGGACGAAGCCGCCCGGCATTGCGATGCAGTATGTATTGGAGAGGCAGAAAGGCTCTGGCCGCAAATACTCCATGACACACGGACCAAAAGCTTAAACTCCCGATATGTGAACACGGAGTCGATTGATCTTGCAAATACTCCCCTGCCGAAACTGGACTTGATGAACATGTCGGATTATCTCTACACGAATATCATGACCACCAGCCGCGGCTGCCCGTTCCGCTGTGAATTCTGTTATAACAGCTGCGACTATGTGAAAGAGTCATTCCGGAATCGTCCTATCACAAATGTTATCCAGGAGATCAAACGCCTGAAAACCCGTCAGATCATGTTCATTGACGACAATTTCATCGGCAATCCAAACTGGACAAGAGAATTCATCAAGACAATAACCCCAATGAAGTTGACCTGGCACGCTGCCGTATCAACCAATATTATTCAGCACCCTGGGCTACTCGATGCCATGGCAGACGCCGGCTGCCGAAGTCTGTTTATTGGCTTTGAATCGATCAATCCTGATTCTGTCCGCAGCGTGAATAAAGTCCAGAATCACTGCAGCCAATACAATCAGATTATTCAAATGCTACATGAACGTCAAATCATGGTGAATGCCAGCATGGTCTTTGGCCTAGACAGCGACACGCCCGAAACGTTTCCGGCTACACTTGACTGGCTCGTAGCCAACAAGGTCGAAACCGTAACCGCGCACATCCTGACCCCTTATCCCGGCACCAAGCTCTTTCAGCGGTTTCAGGCCGAGGGCCGCATTATAGACACGGACTGGAGCCATTACAATACCTCCAATGTCGTTTACCGCCCCAAAAATATGACCCCCGATCAACTCTATGAGGGTTACCGATGGCTTTATTCTCAGTTTTACTCCCTTCGCAATATTTACAAACGGATACCGGATGCCGCTAGCTTAAAAATACCTTATTTGCTATTTAATTTTGGATACCGGAAATTCGGCAAAGTCACTTCCCTGGCAGCACATTTAGGTTTATTAAATCGCATGGGTAAATTAGCTCGCCGTCTTTGCTACGGCATCGAATGATGCTATAATATATCACATGGATAAAAAGCAAAAAGACAAGGTGTTGTTGGAGAGGTTTATCGGGGTGTACTGCCGGAAGAAGCATGGCGGGAAAGAAATACTGTGTACGGACTGTGCCGCATTGAAAGACTATGCTTTTGAGAAGCTCGACAAATGTCCGTTTGATCCCAAGCCCAAGTGCAAGGACTGCCGGGTTCATTGTTACGCCGAGCCCTACCGCTCGCAGATGAAAGAGGTCATGAAATTTGCCGGCATTTACTTCGTCAAACGCGGCCGACTGGATTGGTTGTTTAAATATCTGCTGCGGTAGCAACCCCCTCCCCCCCGGGGTACTCCCCCTTGGCAGGGGGAGAGTTTTTATCGTTCTACTCTTTTACGGTTATTTTGATTTCAGTAAACTTTTTCGAGGGGGGTCTGCTGCGCAGTCGCTTGCAGTGACAGGATTGAGCGATAACTCCGACGGGTGTTGAGGTACTTCATCAAGTCCTGGTACATCTGTGTGTCCATAAATTTGACCAGCGGTTGAGCCACCTGGGCGAAGCTGCGCAGCGCGGCGCGGGCCTGGCGGTCCCAATCGCGACCATACGTATTGAAATCCTCACCGGTGATGCGTCCGCGGCAGTTGGGACTGCCGCAGCAGCAGTCCAGCGGCATCGGCAGGTTGAACATACCGTACTCATCAGTAATCTGCTCACCGGCAGCAATATCACGGATCGCGATTTCGAAACCGTAACCGGTGCTGATGCTGTTGGGATCGCAGCAGTGGTTGACGTACTTGGCGATGTCCCAACTGACAATCCGCACGCCGCGTTCGTCGATATAGGAGAACCAGTTGACCACGGCCTGGTACGCCGGATCCATCCGGGCAAACTGATCGGGGCCGATTTCGATCTCCAGCGGGTCTTTGACATAGACGATGCTACCGGCGGCAATGGGTTGTGTGGCGAACACGCCGTAACCAATGATTTCATTGACTTTACGTAGTTCAGTATCTGGATGAATCATAAAAAAATCTGCCTTCCTTCAGGTAAAATCACCCTGCCGCCGCACATCGGGCTTGCGCATTGTCAGATGAATAGTCGGGAAAATTCCATGGGCAGGGAAAATGCCTGAGATGATCCGGGTCCGGACCGAGCCGAAACCCCTAAGTTGCCGTCATGCTCCTTAAAACAGTGACGAACGATGTTATCCGTATGTTCCACCGCCGAAATCCGGCTCCGGCGGTCGGTACGAACCGCGCGCATTATACGATGTTTTTAGCAGCCGCCAACAAAATTCCGCCCGAAACTTTTAAATTTTTCCTCTTTAAAGCCCGATAATGTTTAAATACCGTCACTAATAGTCCTGTTTATATACATTTAGGGAGACATAAGCATGGAGAACAAAAACAAAGCCGACCTGATCGTCATGATTGTCATCTTTCTATCCGCCCTGCTGATCATCGTCAGCGGATTGGATGCCTTCCGTCAAGCCCCGGGGACCGTCTTTTTAGGCAGTTCCATCATATTCGCCGCTGCTCTGATTACACGAACAGTGCAGTGGGCGGGTAAAGAGTAGCTTTTGTTTCATACATGACAGTGGAGTTATAGAGCTTCAATTCCTACCAATGATAAATCATCTCGGAGATTGACGTGACAGGCCCAGTTTTCCAGCGATTTCATGATTGCATCGAGAATGGAATCGATGGACTGGTCAGCGTGTCGGCCAATGGTGCGGAGCAGTCGCTCCTCGCCGAAAGGTTTATCGACGGCACTCAGGGCTTCTACAACACCATCCGTATACAGGATTAGTTTGTCACCCGGTTGAAGCTGAATTTTTTGCGAAGCATACTGGGTATCTGAACTGATCCCGATGGGATAGCTGTGGATTTCAAGAATAATTGGCTCGCGGCCGGGGCGAATCAGGGCCGGACCCGGATGCCCGGCGGAGGTGAACGTAAAGTCATTGGAAGAAGTATTCAATACCCCGTACAGAATCGTAAAGAACATACCGGTTTCCATGTCAATAGGATATTTCGTATTGAGCCGCTTGAAGACCTCACTGGGCGCGTTCAGTTCAGGACCGCCGGCCCGCGGACGAAGGTCCTGTGATAATGAAAACGACTGCAGCGCCGCACGAACTCCATGACCGCATACATCCAACACATAAACCGCAATATGTTCATCGTTCTTCTGAAGAATGTTGAGCGTATCCCCGGCCAACTCCTGGCAAGGCCGGTAACGCCAGCTAAATCTGAATCTGTCCGATTCGGGAAGTACTTTCGGCAGCTGCGCCTGCTGTACTTGTGCGGCTGCCTGGAGGTCTCGCTTGAGTTGGTTATTGGCTGCACGTAAGGCATCTTCAGCCTCTCGACGTCGAGTGACATCCGACTGAATCCCGATATAATGGGTAGTTACGTTATCATCGTCTCGTACCGGGGTGATCGACAGACGGTTCCAGAACGCCGTACCGTCCTTGCGGTAATTGAGAATTTCAACCTTGCAGGGCTGTTGTGCAAGGATGGCTTTACGAATATCCTCTGCGGCTGTGGTATTGGTATCCGAGCCCTGCAAAAAACGGCAGTTTTTGCCAACCACTTCGTCCCTTGTATATCCGGTCATGGTGGTAAAGGCATTGTTGACATAGATAATGGGCATATCCGGCTGAGTGCAGTCTGAGATAACCACACCTTCAGCGGTCGAGTCCAGTGCACGCTCTTTTAGCAACCGCCATATTTGGGCATCGTCCATTATCGGAACCTTTTGTTGGTTAAATCCTGCTTCCATTATAGTCTGCCTATATCCGAAAATAAAATGTAATTTAAGTCAAATATCTACGCCCGGCACAAAATGAGGGTTCAGGGAACAATGAAGAAAGTATAAAACGGGGGTATATTGATAAACATTCAACATGCCCTATGGCAGGGGCAATTCCTGACGAAATCAGCAGTTAAACCTCTTTCAGGAGACGTATGGGCTTACTTTTGACCGGATACCGACTCGGATACGCAGTCTGTGTTGTTTTTGGGGGCTTCCGGGTTGAAACGTCTGAGTTTTCCTTCTGTCATGGTTGATTCAACCCAAATGAGAATATCGATGCCATATTCTATATCATCGAGTCGTGGTAAATCGGTTGGGTCCAGCGGGCCGCAGGCGCCGAGAATGTCGCCGAAACAACTGCATTTAATTGCATAAATTCGGCCGTTATCGACGTGTTTCCAAAAATCTTTCGTCGCGTTCATAATTCACCTCATATACACCCTCCCAACTAAAATATAATTAATGCCGGCAAACAAAACCTGTTTGCGGAACATTTTCAGATGAAAAACTCACGTTTTTGAAAAAAATATCAGGTCTTTCAAAATTCTTAAATGAAGCCCAATTCTCATGTTACTGGACATCGCAAAGCGTAAATAAAAGGATCATATAATACTGCTATGTGCTTTTTAGAGCTTTTTTTGTGATTCCCGCAATGCAACATCTTGTTTTATACAGGACTTCAATGTGCTACTATTTGATTTCTATAAAATCCTGATTAACAGCCTCATAAAACGGGAAAAACCTGAATTTTTAGTAATGAAAGACGGGCCAGATATTCGACAACAATATTTGTATCTTTGATTTGGTTGATAAAGCGAATTTCTTAGTATTTGGGAGAACCAAATGATAAACGAACAAGCAAAGCCCTCTTGTACCTTAACACGTCAATGTGCTTTTTATCAGAAAAGCAATTCATATATGCCCCCGATCAGTCGTCGTCTCAAAGCGGAATTCTGCCTGAAAACATACCGGCAGTGTGCATGCTGGAGTATCTTCAACACCGTCGGTTCCGAATGGGTACCGCTGGATATGCTGCCGTATCAGCACGAGCGGGCCAAGCAGATTCTTAACGAGGTCGGCGAAGGGCATGAACCGATCGTCATCCATGAGCATGTGGCCACAGGGGTGTGAGGAAAAGCTTACCGGTAACAGTCACAGAGCATTGCCTTATTGGCACTGGCCCGGTAACGGGAACCGGCAGCTTCTTATCAGCATCTCTATGAACTTGTCAAAGGGCGATTAACAGTTGACAGTCAACAGTCATCAGTCATCAATGATTTGATTCCTTTACTGTTCACTGCTAACTGTTTACTGCTAACTGTTTACTGTTCACTGTCCAGCGGACTGGGGAAGATCACTTCGACATTTCGCTCGTTAACCTCAGTTTTGAAAATGTTAGCCGTATTCAGGATTTCGAGAATGAATGAGCAAATGTCTTTGATGCCCTGTCCGTAGGTCATCTGCTTGCGATAGGTCTTGGACAGCATCCCCATGAATGTCATCTTGAGAGCGATCGCGCTGGAGAGATTGCCCAGTTTACTCTTGAGTACCCCGGCGACTACAGGCGTCACGCCGGAGATTTTGTCCATGGCTTCCCGGATTTCGGCGATGTGCAAGTCTTCACTGGGGCTGTCTGCATCGCCACCGAATGCCTCGATCGCAGCATCAGGATTGTCCGTAAACCACATGCGTCCGGGCGAAACAGGCTTGTCGCCCATCGCCTCCAATCCTTTGGCCAGGTACATCTTGAACGACTGCATCGTGATGCGACTGGCCCGGTCGGACAGGCGGGGGTTCAACTCGTCCTGCAGCGTCATCAACTGCTCCACGTCACTGATGCCTTCGTAATATTGCGGCTGAGGCAGGTTTGGGATATGCACTACGGGCACCCGCCCCAGTGGATTGGCTCCTTCTGCCGCCAGCAAGCCGTCTTCATACCGCTGCCATGCGTGGGGGCCGAGAATCTCGGTGACTGCAACGGTTTTGCGAGACGTACCGCCGTTAGAACCTCCAAACAGCTTCGGCAGCAGTGTATCGTTATCGGTGGTCGCATTGCATACCTGGTGGAAATGCTGGATGTAGGTACGAATGCGTTTGTAATCGGTTTCTTCCAAGACCGGCAGTGCCCGGGGCGCATCGATCAGTTCCAGCGTGATCTCGCTCGCCGAACGCAGAACGGAATCGAAGGAGGAATCGGGGGTGAGCGTGGAGGTGTCTGATGAGGTGCTGTTGACAAGACGCTCGGCCAGCAAACCACTGGGACGGACAATGCAATCGACAAAGCCGTAGACACTGCCGAGCACCGCCAGATCCTGGAAGAAGACTGCACCGCCGTTTGCATCGAACACAGCTTGAAAGATCGTCTGTATGTTTCTGCGACGATCGGCATTGGCGGCGGTGCTTTGTATCGTAACAGGTTTTCCGAAAAGAAAATCGACCATCGCATTGATGCGCCAACCGATGTCGTTCTCGATGACGACTTCCTTGCGCTGAATGTCGCCGACGGATTTACCTCCGGCCGGGTCGAGCGTGTTAGCAAAGAGTTTGCCGGTAATGCGAACGGGCAAGCCGATTTCCTGGGCCTGAACGTAACCGCGGCTGGTGTCTGCAACACCATCCGAACCGGTCAGCAGCGATTCAGCAACCGGGTTGGCATAATAATCCCAAAGCCGGTTGAAACGCCGGCTGGTCACGGGCCACTGTTTTTCGATCAGCCATCGTATAAAAGACGGGCTTAACTGCGGATCGTCGAAAATGTTGAACTCATATGCCATGGATCATTCCTTTCCTTGGATTGTATGTATTCACTTTTATGCCCTCGCTTTCCGCCGCGTGGGCATTCTGCACTTAAAATCAACCTGCGTAAAAGTGTCGAAAATCCGCATTTTGGAGTGAAATATCTTTTTTTAAGTGCTTGTTAAAATTGGAGTAAAAAAATATTAAAAAAAACAGGGATAGCAGGATAGTGCATGCGTCCTTTGTGCCAAACGGCGAATTGGCGATACCTCAAAGGGGTAGGAGTAAACAGAAAACATAAGTATTATTTCTGAAACTGGACAGGAGACGTAATGTTAAAATTTATGCAAAAAAAGTCGCCTTCTGGTACATTTTCTTCGTATACTAAAATACTTACAAACATATTTATACAGGGAGATATTTATGAAGATGCATCGACGAGGTTTTTTGGGCGGGATCGCGGCCGGTTTGGGCGGATTGGTGTTTCGCTGCGATGGACAGACAATTGAACCGGAACTGAAACCGTTTGATCCCTATGAAAAAGTTCAATTAGGCAAAACCGAGCTTAAAATGACCCGCGTGGGACTGGGAACAGGAATGAACGGCTTTAACCATGCATCCAATCACACACGCATGGGCCAGGAAGCATTCACGAAACTGGTTCAAGGCTGCCTGGAACGGGGTATGAATTGGTTTGATTCGGCAGATCTATACGGTTCTCACACATTTTTACGCCAAGCCCTGGCAACCGTACCGCGGGACAAATATCTGCTTGTCTCAAAAATCTGGTATCAGCAGCGAGGTCTTCCAACACCCGCAAACGAGCGTGGGGATGCCGACAAAATTGTGGAACGTTTTCTTGAGGAACTTGGCACCGATCATATCGACCTGGTACTGCTGCATTGCCTGACTGATGCGAACTGGAACAGCATTCATGAAAAGCAGATGAAACTGCTTGATGACCTTAAGAAAAAGGGCGTGATACGTGCCCATGGTGTTTCCTGTCACTCACTGGAGGCGTTTAAGACCGCAGCCGAGGAACCTTGGGTCGACTCTATTCACGAACGCATCAATCCATATGGTGCATCGATGGATGATACGCCGGAAAATGTTGTCCCGGTCTTCCAAAAAGCTCACGATAACGGCAAAGGGCTTGTCGGTATGAAGATTATGGGCGCCGGAAACTTCCGGGACAGCGACATGAAACGCAACCACTCCATCGAATTCGCATTCAATCTTCCGTGCTTGGATGTGATGACCATCGGATTTGAGAAGCTTGCGGAAGTGGACGACTTCGAAACCAGGCTCAGCAAAGCCGTTCGCAGGAGTGAAGTACAAGTGTGATATCAGCCCGAGTCAGCATCTTCAAAAAAAGATTTGATTAAAACAGTATTCATGATTGGGAAAAAGGAGTATCTTCACCTTTTTTTAGTTTGTACGCACTGAATAAATTGCTAATTCTACCCTTGCACACATGCCTTCAAAGTATTCGTCCCCCTAAACGTCTCTGCTTAAATTACTTTTGTAGAGATAAAAATCCATTCAGGACATTGCAGTGCGTATTCTTTTTCTCTTGCAATGTGGTTATTAACTGATATAATATGTTTTTAACCGGACATGGAGGCACCAAAAATGATGGATTTTCAGACATTCGAAGACGTTTTGGATTTTGCAATTCTACAAGAGAAAGCTGCCCAAGAGTTCTATCTTGATCTCTCCCGGAAAGTGCTTGATAAGCATGTTCGCTCGTTCTACAAGGAACTGGTCCAACAGGAGTACATACATGAGCAAAAACTGATGGAACTAAAACGATATGAATTCGATTTGCGAGCGCCGGACTTGGAAGCACTTCGCGAAAGCGGGTATCTGGATGCGATGCCCATCTCGCCGGAATCAACCCTGAATGAAGCCGTTCGCTATGCAGTGAAAAAAGAAAGATCGGCTAAACTGCTTTATTTAACTCTGTCACAAATGGTCAATCAGGAGGAATTGGCACAGTTGTTTCGAACGCTGGCCGATCAAGAACAGGCCCATCGAGAATTTTTTGAGACTGAATATAAAGACTGCTTGATGGAATCTGAAAAATAACGCTCCTGCATATATAGGGTTCCTGTTATACTTACTCCCCTTTTTATCAAAAAACATCTGCAACAATACTATTGGTTTGTTTCACCCGATTATTGCCTATCGATCGGTTTGTATAAACCTTAAACAAATAACCGCTAAATCCCGTTATCATCAATCATTCCGATAATCTTCTGGAAAAACAAGAAGCTTTAGAGATTTTCCTTTCACATTGGCTGGTGATTTGACCGATAAAAATTACTGAAAAGCAATGATTCATACTGTTATGAACCATATCATTGACAATTCAACATCAGACTCATCAAATTAATTCGTCAGAAAAGGTCTGTTCTTATGTTGAAAATTGATTGGAATGAAATCTATTGCAGCGGAATCAGCTTGCTGGACACACAAAATTATTATTTTGTGGAAATGCTGAATCTTCTTTTTGAAAATCAGCAAAATAGCCGTACACACGGTCTTTTTGGCCGAATCTTTCATGAAACCGTCAACCATCTGCAAGAACACTTTCAGGAAGAAGAACGGTTTTATAAAGAATACGCACTTCAGGATTTTGATCTGCATCAAGAACAACATCAACACTTTTTAGAAACGCTGAATCATATGGAACCGAAAGCCCTGGAGGAAGGAACTCATGACTCGCTGCTTCTGTGCGAATTTCTTCGAGACTGGACGATTTTTCATATTCTGAAAGTCGATAGAAATACTGTTTTTGACATCAAAAACTCCATCTCTGTTTAACGAATTACAGCATGGACAAATCCTGCGGTTACGATATAATCACCGGGCATGAGAACTCATTACAACATCCATAAACTCAGCGATCAAAAATGGCTGAATCTCTATGACGTGGCGTATACAGCCAAAGACGGCTCACCGCATCACTGGCTGATGTGCTCGCGTAAGGATAATCCCGTGGAGTCTGCAGCCGAACCGGACGCCGTGTATATCATATCGATTCTGCCGACAGCTCAAGGCAATCGACTGGTCATGACAAAAGAATACCGTATCACGATTGATGACGATGAGTACGGTTTTCCTGCAGGACTGATTGACGCCGGTGAAACCGTTGAAGCGACGACACGCCGGGAATTGAAGGAAGAGACAGGGCTGGAGGTGGAAACGATTCATCACGTTTCGTCGCCGGTGTATTCGTCAGCCGGCATGAGTGACGAATCCTGCTGCATGGTTCTGGTGACTGCAAGCGGAACACCCTCGACTGCCCTGAACGAGACACACGAACATATAGAAGTGCTGCTGTATGACGTCAACGACATCCGAGCCTTGCTGCAATCTGGTAAAAAAATTGCCGGCAGAGCGTGGCCGCTGCTGTATCACTTCGCCGCTATCGGGCGCATCGAATTCGACACCATTTTCTGACCAGTATTCCCATCGTCCTTTCCCGGCAGATGGGGATTATTCCATCCAGTCGGAAATCAGAACCATCAAATCCTCCAACGTCACGGCACAATCATCACCGGCCAGGTCGGCCGTCAGCGGGCAGTTGCCCGGATCTCCGGTGAACTGCCACTCGGTGGCCAAGGCCGCAAAGTCATCCATCAACACATGGCAGTCCCCAGTCAGGTCCGCCGCAAGCGGACACGGCACTGTTACATCTGCTGTATCCGCAAGCTGCATCACCTTGCCGTCCCACTGCACATCATATGCATAAGTGCCAAACGCATACTGCGTCTGGACGAACACACTGGCTAAGCCGCTGCTGTCGGTCACGTCACTGAACTGTTCCGGCGTCCCGTCGTTGTCGGTGTCGATCAGGAAAGTAATTGTCTGACCGACAATCCCAACTCCGTAATTGACCAGAGTCGCCTGCAGTGTACCCTCGGTCAGAGAGCCGTTCCATTGCAGGGTAACGTCATTGGCATCCAGCACAGCACCATCGATGACATCACCGATGCCGTCATGGTCGCTGTCGGCCTGATCAGGATTGGCCACGGTGGGTGCATTATCGAGTGATACCGCCAGCACATAATTACCCATGGTCATCGGCTGACCGTTGACATTGACAAAGTCCAGCAGCGTCATCCACATATCCCAGCGGTCCGGATCGACCATATTATTTTCACGGTTACTGTTATTCGGCGCAGATGGGCAATCCGCCAGCCGATCGAGGTCATTACAGTATCGGGTGGACCATTCAACTTCTTCGATGAGCCATGTATTAAGTTGCCCGTACTGTGTGATTGAGTCGAGATACTCAGCATAAGTCATATTCCCATGCGGCAGTTCCGGATCCACCTGGCGGTCGGCGCTTGCATGAAACATACCGAAGTCATCAAACTGTTCATGATTTGATCCTTCAGGCGTAAAAATACTGCTCTGCTCTTCCCAGATACTTGCACTGAAACCGCCCATGTACAATCTTGCTGTCGCATCCCGGCTAACAGTATCTGACGTATTATACGGCGGAGAATAACTGAACAGAGGATTCGCGG
>ENA-ORCT01000518-ORCT01000518.1-marine-metagenome-genome-assembly--contig:-NODE-518-length-18236-cov-3.147861_pt1 | contig 18236 bp, 18 predicted proteins | sample MGYA00248632_ERZ508511 | MGnify/ENA primary metagenome ERZ508511 (study PRJEB26182, sample SAMN06268839) | marine metagenome | isolation source: Tt an P1-techrep anaerobic enrichment on pine from sediment...
GGTTGCTCCCCCACCTCTACATTACTCAGAACCGGAAGTTGAAGTAGGAACTATGTGTGCAATACACCCACAGGTACAGGCAACACAAATATGTAAAGCTTGCGGGCTTCCAATCTGCAATACTTGTGATTTTGAGTTTCCGGGTAATATACATGTTTGTCCAAACTGTGCCAGCAAGCCAGAACAACCACTTTCTGGAAGCCGCAAGACACGTTTGGTTTGGGGATATGTTCTAGCAGTATTTTCAACTCTTGCTTTGGTCTTTTTCCTGTTCATGGCTCCACAGGCTGAAACTGAGGAGGCTCTAGAGGCTATTGGTATAGCGATGAGTGTATTTATTTTGATACCTTCAATTATAGGGACTTCCTTGTCAGTCTCAGCAAGAGATCGCCGTTTAACGAATCCCTTTTCAATTTTAATAGCTATATTATGGAATGGAATTATTTTAGGGATTTTTGTTTTATTGAATATTATCGGGATACTCATGGGGTAAAAGCAAAGGATTTAGCAATTACATGAAGAATTAGGACTAATTAGATGAGCCTTAAGATTACTGCAAACACGTTAGCGACTAACCGATACCTAGAGGTTCATGGCAATGGTGTTTCTTATAACGAATCGGCATTATTTTCGAATGTAAGAAATTTCACATTTAATGAAATTGATTTTATTTTATTATCCGAAGATAATGTCCTTTCTTTTCAGGTGAAACAAGAAGTCTTTAGTATTCCCATAAATCCAAACAAAGAAAAGCATAAGCAAGTCATTGACACACTCATTCGTGAAGTTACTCGTATCCATTAAGTATAGTCGGAAGCCTATTATATCAGGAAGGCGAAAACATGGGGATGGTTGCAGTTAAAATACTAGATGTATCCGGAAACCGTAGTCGTAATGCTGAATTACCAGATGATGTGTCAATAAATCGAATATTGGTGCTTTTGGTGGAAAAAATGAATTTGCCCCTTAATAGTCCGGATGGTCAGATAATGAGTTATAAACTTCATCGTAGACAGACAGGGAGGCAATTATTAGATGAAGAAACATTAATCCAAGCAGGTGTTCAACATGGAGAAGAACTGCGAATTCAGCCTGAAATTACCGCTGGATTTAAGTCAGCTATTTCATGAATCATAATGAAGAATCAAAGATTGTACTAAAAAATGAACGATTTTCACGGTTTGATGAGATCGAATGGTGGGATCAATCACTATTAAAGAATGCTCGAATACTGGTTATCGGGGCTGGAGCGATCGGCAATGAAGTGCTTAAGAATCTTGCTCTCTTAGGAGTAGGCAACATTATCATTGTTGACATGGATAAAATTGAATTAAGTAATTTAAACCGTTCAGTACTATTCAGAGAAAATGATAACGGGAAATTCAAGGCTGACTGTGCGTTGAAGAGCTATAAACAAATCTATCCGGAAGCTTGGGGGATTGCAATCAATGGAAATGTTATGACTGATGTCGGTCTTGGTTACTTTCGGTGGTCTCATGCAGTCATTGGGGCGTTGGATAATCGTGAAGCCAGAGTGTTTGTAAACAAGGTCTGCGCTCAGGTGAATCGCCCTTGGATTGATGGGGGGATCGATGTACTTAACGGAATTGTAAGAGGATTCTGGCCTCCGAAGACCTCGTGTTATGAATGCACCATGAGTCAGATGGACTGGAAGTTACTTAATAATCGTCGCTCTTGTTCTCTTTTAGCAAAGCGAGCTATTAAAAATAATGGAGTTCCAACAACTCCGACCATAGCATCTATTATAGGTGCTATCCAAGCTCAAGAGCTTGTGAAATTATTACATAACAAAGAAGCGTTGATGGGCAGAGGCTATTTTTATAATGGTGAAAGTCATGATTCCTACACAATCGTACATCCTATAAATCCCTCTTGTAGGTGGCATGAAATCCCTGCCCCCATTAAAGTGTTTCCTTCTCTCAATTCAAAGAACTCTATACAGGAACTATGGGATGAGGCAGCAAAGATCTTGAATAGAGTTGATGCAATAGATTTAAACAGAGAATTTGTTAGAGAACTTAGATGTCCTTCATGTCAACAAGTAAAAGTAGTTTTTCAAGTCGCTGACAAAATTCCTCATGACAGCCTGATTTGCGAGAAATGTGATGTTGAGTATTCTCCTGACTTTTATCATTCCATTCTGCCTGAGGAAAATATTATGGACAAACGTATAGAAGAGCTTGGATTACCTCCTTGGGATATTGTGTGGGCAAGGCATGAAGATCAATACATAGGACTAGAGATTTCTGGAGATTGCCCTGCTGAATACCCAGATGATTTAAAATGAGCGAGAGATCCCGATGAAATATCGAAAGAAGAAAAATAACAAGCTCAAGACAGAAAAAACTTCAACTCCAGATTTGATATCTAATTCTGAGGAACTTGTCGTCGGAGAATGTGAACAAAAGAATAAGCCCATTAGAAGAGCTTTTAAAGGCCCTAATAATGTTTCTGTTTTGCTTAGAGTTAACTTTGAAAAAGAAGCATTTGGTGAAATCATACAGCATGCTAAAGAATCGTTGGATGCGGAAATATGTGGGGTATTGGTAGGTCAGGTGTGCAAGGATGACGAAGGCCTGTTTGTGACGGTTGAAGCGGCGATCAGAGGTAAGGCTGCTCTTGGAAAAAAAACGCATGTAACTTTTACGCAAGAAACATGGAATTCTATTCATTCAGAAAAGGATCGTAAATATTCGAAGCTCAAGATAATTGGGTGGTATCACTCCCATCCGGGCTTTGGTGTAGAATTGTCAGAAATGGATCGCTTTGTTCATAAGAATTTTTTCCCATCAGATGAACAAATAGGTCTCATTACAGATCCTTTGAGTGGAGAAGTGGCAGTTTTCGTAAATAACAATCAAGAAGTATTGAATATAGATCGCATCTGGGTTAATGGTCGAGAACATAAATGTCATATACCACACGGAACGAATTCGACTAAATCTGAAAATGGGATGGAATCCTTGATTTTAAGTGAGAAAATCGAAGAACTAAACGTCAGGCTGAGCCAAGTAATTCAGGCATTGGATGAGCAACGTACACTGTTTTACAGATTTCTTTCGACCACATTTATCATTGTATGTTTAGGCGTAGTTGTGTTAGTCAGCTATAATATTTATAGTGCCATATTTTCAAAAAATGAACCTCCTGAAGTAAGAAGTTACGTTCCAATTCCAGTTCAAATAGGCGACAAAACGGTACTTATGGGAGTAGGTATTGTCAATTGGGAGGTTCCGCCAGAACTTAACTCTACCTATTTACAGATTGAGCAGATGAAGAGAGAAGCAGCCGAAAAGGAAACAGCCGAATCTGCCGAAAAACAAACAAACGAGCAAGAAGATGATGATAAAGTAAAAGAAAGGCAAAATGATTCGAAGGAAGAATAGGCAAGGTAATCATGCAAAATAACTTTTCAGATTATTCAGAAGAAGCTATTCGTATCACAAATGCAGAAGCAAATAGTACTCATGTTGACAGTCTTTTAAAACGGCAAATGAGTCTAAAGGGTGAATCTGGAATTACACGAAGTCATAAGAGACGTTGGTATTATCAAAACTGGTTCGTATTCATGATTGCTGGAATAATTGCTGCGGTTGCGGCGTGGGCAATTCTGGAGCCATATTTTAATGATTTGTATTATTTTCAGGGTGTAATTGATGATATTAATTTTACCTCACCGACGCCAAGTCAGTTTCATTCTGGAGACAGTTATTTTGAACCATATGCTTCAATTCTAGGATATGTTCAAATTAAGGGGAAGCAAATATGGTTGCTTGATGGAGCAAAGGAATTGCTACCAGATGGCTCGATTGAGCCTTTTGATATAAGTTCACTAAGGCAAGGCGAGGAAATCGGAGTCTATCTCTCTTACTATAATGATGGTCAAATTGAGGTTTCGTTAGCAAGTTTTGTGGAATTATCACCTCCACCTCAGTCGGCAGGTCAAAAGAATCTTACCCTTTCTCAATTGGACGCCCAACATACAGCTGCTGGAATACTCCTTTTTCCTTTGGTTGCGGGTTTTATTGGATTAGCGATTGGTTCTGTTGATGGAATAGTTTGCAGAACTTTGAAACGGGCATTATTATGTGGATTTGTGGGCTTTTTGGTGGGATTTATTGGTGGTTTTCTGTCAGGCATTCTCGCCGGGTTTATTTATATGCCTTTGAATAATTTGGCGATGGAACAAATAGGTGATTCTCTCAGCTCAATTAATCCTTTTGGATTTTTCGTTCAAATGACTGGAAGAGGCCTAGCTTGGTGTTTTGCAGGTATCGCTATGGGGTTAGGACAGGGAATTGTAATGAGATCCAAACGTTTGTTATTGTATGGATTTTTAGGAGGCATTATTGGAGGACTTATTGGGGGATTACTTTTCGATCCAATTGATTTTCTTATAATTGGAATAGATAAGCCAAGTTCGCATATTAGCAGACTGATAGGATTTAGTGCTATTGGAGCATGTGTTGGCTGTATGATAGGTATTGTGGAATTATTAGCGAGAGATGCTTGGTTGCAAATGATAAAAGGGCCTTTAGCAGGCAAGGAGTTCTTGATTTTCAAGGATATAATGAAGATAGGAGCATCGTCGAGATGTGATATATATCTGTTTAATGACAAGAAAGTTTCTGATGTTCATGCTATGATCCGTGTGTCTGGTGACACCTATGAAATTCAAAATTTCGATGAAGAAAATCCATTACAATTAAACGGTAGGCCTGTAAAATCTTCGAGACTCCGTAGCGGTGATAGGATAACAATAGGTCAAACAGATTTTGTTTTTCAGGCACGCAAATAATTGTTTTTGTTTGTAAGATTGAAGTTCCTAATTTGCTTTTATTTTTTTGATTAGAACATAATACGAATAGGGCTGGCAATGTCTATTACAATAACATGTGACTGCGGAGCATCTTATCATATTGACGAAAACTATTTAGGCAAGAGTGCAAAATGTAAAAAATGTAATCGGATATTGAAAATTCAATCACAAGAAAGAGAAGTAATTTTAACGGAAGATTCAGTTCTCAACGGAGCATCCTGTCCAATTTGCAAATCTCCTTTCTATCACGAGGAAGCAATTACAAAGTGTCCAGACTGTAACACAGCTTATCATAGGGAATGTTGGGAGGAAAATGGCGGATGCGGTATTTACGGATGTTCTCAAGTTCCAATAACGGAAAAGTTAACTTCTATTGAGATGCCCGCTTCATTTTGGGGTCAAGAAGATAAGCCATGCCCTGTATGCAACGCTACGATCATTGCTTCAGCAATTCGCTGTAGATATTGTGGGGCTACTTTCCAATCTGCCCGTCCGGAAGATACAAATGAATACCAAGAGCATAAAGCAATAGAGCAATATCTTCCAGCCCTACAAAAAAGCATTATTATTTTGCTTATTTTTTGTATCATCCCCTTTACTGCACCAATTGCTGCTATTATCGGAATTATATGGTACTCTTCTCATCGGAAGAAAATCAAAGCATTGCCTCGTTTATATTCGGCTATTTCAAATATAGCGATTTATCTTGGAATAGGCCAAAGTATATTTATAATAATAGCAACAGTTCTATTTGTCGCTTGGAGGACGTAATCCAGACAACAATATAAAACAATAAGGTTAAGAACTATGAGTTTAAGAATCCGCAGACTTCAAGCTGATTATGAGCAGGTGTCATCAATTTTCATGGATCACCAATACATCCGCATTATCGATACAAAAGGTATGCCGCCAGAGAAGTATACATTCGAAATTGAGGTTCGAGGAATGGTTCCACAAAAAGATGGTTCATTTCTGTTTTCTAATAGCCATAGAGCGGAAGTATTCCTTCCTTTAGATTATCCTTGTCGGCCTCCCTTTTGTCGCATGATTACCCCAGTATTCCATCCTAATATCGATCCACAGAAGATCTGCATTGGCGATCATTGGAGTGCAGCCCAATCACTTGGACAACTAGTTATACAAATCGCAGAAATGTTGTGCTATCAAAGCTATAATGTTAAAAGTCCTTTAAATGCCAAAGCGGCTGCATGGACTCAGGAAAATTATGAACAGTTACCTCTTCAGGAAGATAATTTAAGTCAGAATTTATGAAAAAGTTAAGCTATAGATTTAAAGTATTTTGCATAGGAATACTGTTATATACTACTTTTCCAATAGCGTGGTGGATTCGTCCCTTTCTTGATGATGATGAAACAATATGTATTTTTCGTAAGCTAACCGGAATGAAATGTCCTTTTTGTGGATTAACCCGTTCATTTGCAAGTGCAGTACATGGTGAGTATGATGTTGCTTTTGGATATCATTATTTGTGGCCGCTGGTAGCACTTATTGTATTTATCTTAGGCACTCTATGTATTATTGAAAGTTCTATCGAGGCTGACTCCTTTGTTTTTATAAGAAAGATATGGGAACTGCCAGTATGGCTATTTCTGATCGTATTATTATTTTTAACTCTTGTTCGATTGTGAGCTTTAAAATTAGAATCTCTCCTTAAGAATATATACCTGTGATGCTAATGGAGATGGAGTGATTGACCTCATGGACTTTTCAGTGCTGGGAGAAAACTGGTAAAGTTTTCTCACTCCCCCATCAACTCATCCAACACCTGCCTTGCCCTGTCTTTATTGGCAGAAGTGGATTTACTATAATATTCATGTAAAACGGACGGATCAGACCACCCGCCCAGTTCGCAGAGCGTCTTAGGATCAGTGCCGTTTTCAGCGAGATTACATGCCCATCCCTTTCTGAGGCAGTGCAGATTCAGCCTTTCCTCAGTTTCGATCCCGGCCCTCCTGCACACCCGTTTGAAATCCCTGCATGGATTACAGACGAGCTTCCAGTTCTGCCATTCTCTGGCTCTGCCTTGCTTCCTCATTGTCTGCCACGTTTGCTGAACAACCTGCCAACGTTCTGTCGTCATGAGTAAGAATGGACAATCAGGATCACGTTCTTTTTCATACTGCTTGAGCAGGTTCAGGGTTTTCTTTGGAATCGGTACACTCCGTGCCTCCTTATCCTTCAATATAAATGGCGGCATTGTCTTTGTTCCCGGCCGACTCTTCAGATGGATTTGCTTGTTCTTCATATCCAAATTCGTACCGTTGCTCAGCAGGTTTAATGCTTCCCCGGATCTTAGACCGCACCCGTATTGAAGTGCATAGAACACCTTATTACGGAGTTCGTTTGTATGCTCAAGGATACGGTCGAATTCTTCGATAGTGATCCGATGCCAAGGTTGATGCCACAACATACTTTATAACCATTTCTTTTCCCTTTCGATTTTAGTTACATCTAATTCTTAGTTTACAGAGTCAGGAGGGTCGCACAGTGACGACTCTCCTGACTGTAATTTGAGTTATGCTGCATCATCAGTAACATTCTCATCATTGGTGTTTTCTGAATTCTTTGCATCTTTAGCTTTCTTCAGTTTTTCGACATAATGCTCTACCCGCTGTTTGGCAGTGGCATAGGCAGAAGTGTCGATGTCCACGCCAACGCAAGTCATGCCTAACTTGATGCCCGCGATGATAACACTTCCGCTACCCATCATTGGATCGAGGAGTGTTATTTTCTCTTCTGATTCGGGAAAAAGATGACTTAAGAAGTATTCTGCCTCTGCCTCAGGTTGTTCCCATCTTCAGTCAAAAACCAAGTTCTCTCTAATGGTATATTACGAGGGTTACAGACTGAAGACATTGTCTTAGCATATCAAGAACATAAACTTGTTGGGATTATTGCAGTATGGAATCAGAAATCATTTCGGCAATCAACTGTTATGGGATATAGCACCAAAATGAATCTCATGAAACCACTCATTAATATTTATGCCTATTGCTCAGGTTACCCCTCCTTGCCCTCTAAGGGAAGCCAATTGGATTATGTTAATCTTTCTATGATCTGCGTGAAAAATAATAGCGTAGATATATTTGAATCGCTGCTTGGATATATTCATAGAGCATATAGAAACCGTCACGATTTTTATATGATTGGGATGCACGAAACTGATCCGTTGTCTCAAAGCATACTCAAGCTGAAGTATATTCCCTACAATAGTAGATTATATGTTGCTTGCTGGGAAGATGGCAAAAACACACTGAATTCTCTGGACGACCGAATTCCGTATCTCGAAATAGGTGCATTATAATGAAAGTAAGGGGTAAAATTCTAAATGTGACAAGTCTTGCTGAAGAGCAAATAGATGAAATGTATGCTCTTATGCAGAGCCACTATGATGGAGTTAAAATAAGTAGCTTCAGGGAGGACCTTTCTGAAAAAGATATAGTTATAATTCTTTGTGATTCTAATAACGAAATTATAGGCTTTTCTACACAAAAGCTCCTCTCAATAAATATCAATTCAAAAACAGTCCGTATCGTCTTCTCTGGGGATACAATCATTAAAAAGAAGTATTGGGGAACAACAGTTCTTCCAATTACTTGGGGTAAAATGATGATGGACATCGAAATAATCTGGTTTTGTAGTAATATTCGTGACGCACCATTCGGACAGGTCTTGGTCGAATGATTCGGCACCCCAGAACATCCCGCCCATAGTGGTGACACCGGAGGTATCCCAGTCACCGATAGGTTGGTTGAATGACGATGCATTTTGGAACATTAATCCCATACTAGTGACATTAGAGGTATTCCAGTTACCGATGGGTTGGTTGAATGCCCATGCATCCCAGAACATCCCAGCCATGTTGGTAACGCTTGAAGTATCCCAATTGTTAATATCGCCATTAAAAGACGATGCATAGGCGAACATCTCTTCCGTGGTAATGACGTTTGATGTATTCCAGCCGCTGATATCCTGATTGAATGACGATGCTTCTTTGAACATCCGGATCATATTCTCAACACTGGAAGTATTCCAGTTGCTGAGAGGCTGGTTGAACGATGAAGCACCTTGGAACATCTGCAACATAGTGGTTACGCTGGAGGTATTCCAACTGCCGATGGGCTGGTTGAATGATGTTGTATTGTGGAACATGCCATACATGTTGGTCACGCTGGAAGTATCCCAATCACCTATATCACCGTTGAACGAGGAGGTACCCGCAAACATCCAACTCATGTTGGTGACATTTTCAATCCCGTCCGTGGTATTTGGTACAGAAACGAGATTATCGCATGCCCAGAACGCATTTGCCATGCTGGTAAAGCCGACCTCACCCCAGTTATCGACACTTATCAGTTTTTGCAACTCGGAAACAGGGCCGCCTGCCCACATGCTGTCATACCCGTCTATAGTCCCAGTCACCGAGATGGTATAGATACCGTCAACGCCATAGTTGTGTATAGGGCTCTCAGTGGTTACATGCTGGAGAGGGCTACTATCTCCCCAGTCGACCATAACATCCACGACATCGTCCAGTGCCAGCGTAACTGTTGTGCCGTCACCAAGACTTGTATCCCATGTTGTTATGAAAGCTGGCTGGACTTCCACCAACCAGTCGGCAGTTAAAAAGGCAAGGTCATTGGCATCAACCAGTCCTGAGCTGTCAAAGTCCGCCCCACTACAGAAACTGTTGAAAGTTGTGCAACTATCCATCCACCAGTAGGCGATATAAGCGAAATCTTCAACATTGACAAAACAGTCACCTGTAAAGTCCGCTACTGGACAAGCAGCAAAAGACATGCTGACAAAACATACGACGATGCAAAAACTTAATGCTATTACCCTCTTCATTGTTCTATCCTTTCATAAAAAGGTGACAGATGTGATTTATGCAATGTCCGCACACGCTCTGCACGGATAGTGATTGATCTTAGCTCCTGAAAAACTCCTTCAAGACATGCCGGGGTTTGTCTTCTCCCGCTCATCGTTCTGCTTTGCTTAACAACTGAGATTGTTAATCGCCGAAGCAGTCTGCCTTTGGTATGTGGGTTCTATTATACCTCTCAGGAGATGTGATTTAAAGAAATATCCAGACAATCCCCTCTTTTTTTGATCTATATCCGTAATAACCACGTATATTACAGCCCCGAAAACAGCAGAAAGTACGCTCCTATGCCTATCCCCTGTTTTTGATCAGAAAACCCTCCTATTCCCCATTAACTCATCCAGCACCTGTTTTGCTTTATTCGCATGGTACAAATCGTTTGACAGTAAGAAACTGCACTCGTATAATATCCATATTCAATAGGAGATAAAACAATGAACAGAAATGTTTTGGTTTTAGGACTGTTGTTGAATACCACCTTGTTATACGCTCATAAACCAATATTTACCTCTCAGGAAGGCACTGATTCTAATACAGCAGTTACAATAGAACATCCCAATATTTCACAAGTTATATACAGAGAGCTTTCAGATGATACCCCACAGTTGTGGCTGGCATTCGAGGCTGTTAAAGATTTTGAACTGTTTGTACAGATTGGAATCCCTGTAATTGAACAACTTAAATATTTCAGGCCGGCTTTTGCTGTTTTAGGTCCTGACCTTCCAAGCATATCGCTTCCATTTTCAAAACCAAAAATTCTTGGTGGCAAGGCTTTTACCACAGTTAATATTGAACCAAGATTTTTTCATGAGCATTTCACACAAACGGACTCTTGGATTCTACGAAGTGAAAACATCACTGTGCCTTCTGAGGGACAGTATTATGTTGTTGTGTATAGTCCTTGTGAAATAAAAGGCAAGTTCTGGATTTCAGTTGGTAAACAAGAAAAATTCACTCAAGACGACTGGCAAAATATGGAAGAGTGGGGAAAGAAAATACGTAAATTCCATGAAGTAGACCAAGAGACACCAGATACTGCAACAATCGACGATTTCTTCGATCCAAATCATTTGTCGAACATAGGAACTACTTGGATTCTAATTACAGACCGTGTAATGGGTGGTGTTTCTGATGCGAAGCATTCATTTGGTAATGATGATTGTTTTAATTACATTAGAATGGTAGGCAATGTGTCACTTGAAAATAACGGAGGATTTGTTCAGGTTGCTTTACCCTTGTCTGAAGAATCTAAGCCATTTGATGCAACAGGCTATTCTGGTATTCGATTTTGGGTTAAAGGAAACAGTCAAGAATATTATATTCATTTGAAAAACAATACAACAAGATTACCTTGGCAGTATTATTCAGCCAGCTTTATAGCTTCTAAAAACTGGAGGCAAGTAAAAATTCCTTTTGAGAAATTTGAGCCACAGGCATTAGATGAGAAACTTACTCTAGACAGTCTGACCCGAATAGCAATTGTTGGAGCCGAAAAAGCTTATGAAGCAGATGTTAATATTGGACCAATCGAATTTTATACAAATAAAGACAAAATAATGCAAAATCCATAAATCACTCCCCCATTAACTCATCCAGCACCTGCCTTGGGCTGTCTTTATTTGCATCGGTCACTGAGCGGTCTGGGCAACCGGGCTTTGGGGGACTTGGAGTAGTATTCTTGTTGTAATACCCGTATTTCTACGGTAACTGACTGCTTTCCTCTTTTTTACTTGAAAAAGGGCCTACTGATATTGTATTATAGTATTATCCTGGAGTTGGGAAAATGACAAGGCAAGTACAATCTGGATAGGTCTAATTGACCCACTGCTGACAACCTCGATAGGATTGTTTGGAGTGGGTTTTTTAGTGCAAAGTAAAACCTTTTTTTATTGGAGGTTGGAAAGATGAAAACACGGTGCTTAACACTTCTGTTAATATGTGCTATTCTGGTATCTACCGTCATTGCTGCAGATTGCCATTTTGACCTTCCAGGAGATATAAACAATGACTGCAAAACTGATTTAGCTGATGTTGCAATTGTTGCCTCTACCTGGCTGGTTGATTGCGATGCTGATAATGGCAACATCAATTGTCAACCGTTGGATTTGGATGGTGACGGCTTTGATGCATTTGTAGATTGTAATGATAGTAATTCAGGAGTTTATCCTGGATCTATAGAATTTTGTGACAGTATAGACAACAATTGTGATGGATTAATTGATAATGACTGCATTACCGCACTGTTTGTTTCTAATAACGGAGATGATTCGAACCCAGGATCGATAACGGCTCCTAAACTTACGATACAAGCAGCAATTGATGCTTCAGAATCCCAAGGCAATATTGATATTTTTGTGTCAAATGGAACATATGCAGAACAGATTTATCTTGCTCCTGGGACACAGCTTTATGGCGGATATTCTTCTAATTTTTCTTCCTATGACCCTATGACGTATGTGACAGTTATTGAATCTCCAATGCCCTCGTTTGATCCTGGTACTGTCAATTGTCTTAATATAACAACCGCTACGATTATTGATGGTTTTACAATATACAGCTATGATAACAGCTCTCCAAGTGGTTCCTCATTTGCGATCTATATAAGAGACTGTGATGAGAACTTGCAAATATCCAATAATATCATTTACGGAGGTAATGGTGGTGATGGAACTTCTGGAACAGAAGGTCAAGATGGTTTAGATGGCATTCCTGGATCACCGGGAGTTGATAGTTTAGATTTATACTACACTTACGGATTGGGTGAACATGTATGTGACCCAAATTATCAGTCCGCTGGAGGACTCGGTGGCGTTATGAATTGTAATGGTGTGAACACCAGTGGTGGAAATGGAGGAACCAGTGTTTGTCCAGGATGGGATGAAGATAATTTAATGACCTCTCCTCCTGTTGCAGAAGAGAACGGGCAAGACGGGCAGAACGGAGGAGCTTTAGGAGGACAATCGGGATGGGATGTTTATCAGGCAGCATTCCAATGTGAAGGTTATGAGGTTTACAACATACTCGATGGAGAAGACGGAGCAAATGGTATCGATGGCGACCATGGTAATTCGGGGTTGGGTGCAATTACGTCTGGATCTGTGGTAAATAACCTTTGGCAGCCAAGCAGCGGATCAAAAGGTCAGGATGGACAGCATGGTGGAGGCGGAGCAGGCGGAGGGTCTGGAGCAGGTGCATATGTGCATTCTTCCTGTTTTGCATATCTTTATGGGTACGACAATTTAGGCGGCTCCGGCGGAGGGGGTGGCTCTGGAGCCTGTGCAGGCGAAGGGGGTACTGGTGGCAATAGTGGCGGTTCGTCATTTGGAATCTTTTTGACTTATTCGGCTCCACCTTCGAGTGTCCCTATCATTACTGACAATGCTATTTACAGTGGTAATGGCGGAAATGGAGGAGATGGTGGCATAGGATCTGTTGGTGGTATAGGGGGCGATGGCGGTCTTGGTGGCTCTGGCGCATATGATAGAGATACCCCAGATCCGGCATATCCATCTTTTGCAGGTGGAGCAGGGGGCAATGGCGGCAATGGCGGTCACGGCGCGGGAGGTGGTGGCGGTTCAGGTGGATCCGTTTATGGGATATTTGCCTTTGGCTATGGGAGTATGGATCTAAGTTACTATAAGTTTGCTAATTTCTTTAATCCTGGAAATGCTGGAACAGGTGGTCTTGGAGGATACTCCCCAGGTAATCCAGGTCAGGCAGGTTCTGCCGGAGATGCTGCAGACACTAATTTTTAATTATAAGCATAAAAAAGCCCGGTTTTGATACGGGGCTTTTTTGTGCTTATAGGAGCGGAGAAGTGGTAAATTTTTTTCTGCTGGCATGTGTCAAGGGAAAAATATGGCTCTCTGCGCTCTGGGCAAGTGGTCTTTTTATGGATTTGGAGCGGCAGTAAGAATGCTGTCGAACTCTTCGGCGATCTATATCTGGGGTATTCTAAATAAATAATCCTGTGTTGTAATCATCTGTGCTCCAGAAGTCGATTCGATGTATAAAACCGCATCATAGGATAGCGGGTATATCGTTTTAATCGCACCTGAACGAAAAGGAGAATTTAAATACTCTGAGACGATACCTTTAGGCAGTGAGCGGAAATCAAGAACAAAGATATCCATCTCTGCCATAGCAAGGAATTCTTCCAGACTTCCGCTGCTATTTCTATCGCCTATTAAGGCAATGACGATCATATCATCCCCATACATCTGTCGTAAATATGCTCCCAAACACCCTGATCCGGGTAATACCGTCACATGGGAATTAGCCGCCCACACAATTGTTTTTGCCCGATCTTCATGATCGATGATCCATTTGACATTCTCAGCCATATGCTTATCTCTTATATCAGAGCGTTTTGACCTATCAGGCATGAGAAAATGCTCTAAATGCTGTAAAAGAACCTTGGCATTTTGAACGGCAAATTCCCATTCTTTTTTATCCTGACTTGCTTCAGGGCATTGTTTTTCCAGGTAAGAGATCAGGCCCCTGACGTCTGGTAAGATGGTGTTCATTTTATCCCTGTCGGATCGATCAAGTTTCAAGGTAATCCATTCTATAAGAATATCATCGTAATCGTTGGTTCCATTTGTTTGTCTAAGATAATCATAGACAACCTTTGCACACCTGAACACAGGCCTATCGTCAAAGCCATAGAATGTTACTTTCTTGTCGTGAGTGGCGTTGTATTCCCGCATCCATATCAACATATCCAGAATTTCTTCTGTTCTCCAGACCTTATAGACTAATTCTTCCAGCGCTTCTTGTGGACTGATATCTCCGCCAAGCAGATACTCGTTAATTTTAGAAGCACAGCCAAACGGTGCTTCGATGGCAAAGACGATGAAATCCATTTCATTGACTAGAAATTCAATCATGCGGTGTTTGACTTTATAGTAACTGCCGTTGAGGTGGGAACTTTCTCCAAGTGAAACGATACGTGCGTCCGCAATCATAGCCTTTAAGGGCATCATATCATCGAATCCCGAACCAGCGTCTACGGTTTTCAGATGAATCGTATTTTTCTGCAGCCAGTCATACACTTCTGCTTTTTCTTGAACTGAAAGCACCATAGGCTCAGAAAAAAGCAATCTCAAAGTTTTCAAATGCCTCAAACGAATCCCGAAAGACCATAAGAGAACAACCATAAGAATGACGATGGACAGGATTACCAGGAGCGTTCTTTTTGCTATTAAAACGAACTTGATTCTGTTCATGGCCGCCATTGAATGAGACTCGCCTAAGTGCTTATTTTCAAAGCATATATACAGATCTATCAGCATTTGTCAAGGGAGAAATTTGCCTTCTGCGGTGCGTGAGCGATCTGGGCAAGTGGTCTTTTACCGAATATCCGTATTTCTACGGGATTTAATCCAATTCATTGTTTTTACTTGTCATTGCTCATCAAATGCGGTACTTTAAAATTGTCAGAGTGTGGGAAAGATGGAAAGAAGAGAAAACGATTCCGGATAGATAAAAAGAACCCACTGGGTTGTAGTGAATCACTACGAGTCAGTGAGTTTTTTTATGAGAAAGATAAAACATTTTTTTTAATTTGGAGGATGGAAAGATGAAGCATTTAAAGTGGATCGTGAGCATGTTTTTTGTAATATCAGTAGTGTGTCCAACAGTCGTGCAAGGAGCTTTGATTGGATATACGACGGATTCTGTCATTTCACATTACCGTTCACTTGATAACTCTACCATTTCACAAGGCCGAACCGACTTGATCAATGACGGACATACACTTACTCCAGTTAATAGCCTTACTGCAGGCGATTTAAGTGGACTTGACACGTTAGTTGTTGGAGTTGTACGAGATGGTTACACACTTAGTTCATCGCAGGTTGATGTTATTGAGTCATTCGTCCTTGGGGGAGGCAACCTGGTCTTTCTTGGCGAAAACGAACTCTTTAATGCTAACAATATTATGGTTGGTGGGCGGTTTGGCATTACATATCCGGCTCAGATGCCTCCCGAGGTTATTCTCAATAATGTAGTATTACCAAGACATGCAATTATGGCAGGTCCGTATGGTCAAGTTGATGTTGTTGACGGGTCAAATAATTCTTCAACTGCCTATGGCGGCATGACCAGTCCCGGCCCTTACGGCCGCAGCATTCTTGATTTCCCTGGTGGTGAAAGTGCGGCTGTTGTTATTGAACGTAATGCTATTGCCGCCGGGAGCGGGATTGTGGTTGCATTTGCTGAGATTAATATTTGGGATAACAGCCAATACTTTGCTGGAGATAATCGTGCGTTGTGGCGGAATACCTTTACATATGTCCCTGAACCAGCCACACTGGCTTTGCTGGGTCTGGGTGGATTACTCTTGCGGTTTAGAAAACGATAGTTTAGACCTATTTTAATTCGGAGGATGGAAAGATGAAAAGAATCATTCTATTAGTCTTACTAACAATGTATTTTGTTCTCGTATCCACTGCTTCACCTGCAATTGCCAGTAAATTAATCGGCAATACTTTCGATGGCGTTCTCTACGACATTGATTCTGGCACGGGTACAGCCAGCAATTCCCGAAGTAGTGGGATCGATCCTCTTTGCGGGATAGAGTATATAAATGGAAACGAGTTGTTTGGTTTGTCGACGTTTGGCAGCATCCCTGCAACTTCTTCACTTTTCCAAATCAACATACAGACTGGGGCATATACGCTTATCGGAAATACAGGGATCACCGTTACAGAAGGAGGATTGGCATATAATTCAATGAATGGACTACTTTACGGCTGTCAAGCTTCAGGTCCGGACTTGTTATATACAATTGATATGGCAACTGGTCAAGCTACAACTATTGGATCGGTCGGTTCTTCAGACCTTTCAGCCATTAGCTTTGACAACAATGGCAATCTCTATGGTTTAGATACAGGTTCCAATCAAATCCTAACACTCGATCCAACAACAGGTGCTACCATCAGTAGCATAACACCCAATATCAATCTTTCTGCTGGGGGTTTAGCAGGTTTTGATAATGATCCGCTTACCGATATTCTCTATGTTGGTTTTGGAACGACACTATACACGCTGAATCCTGTAAACGGAATTTTCAATGAAATTGGTTCCACAGGTTTATCTCAAAATCTTGCAGGTATTGCTTTTATTCCCGAACCGGCCACGGTGGCTTTGCTGGGTCTGGGCGGATTGCTTTTGCACAAACGCAAATGAGATAAATCCCTCAAAGCCCCCTAATAAAAGATGAAAGTAAAGCCGTCTCCTTGACGGGACGGCTTTATTCCTGTGGTTAGATGTTTGTTGAAAAGAAAAGATAATCTCCCCCCATCAATTCATCCAAGACTTGCCCTGTCCTGATTAGAGTTGATTGTCAACCCCAGAAGTCTTCTTGTTAGCTTGTAATAATTTTTATATTTACTCAAAACAAATCTCTTATACAATATTCAGAATACACCAACGCGTGGAAGTTAACCTTTGGCAACCTGCTTCTGTGCGGTATGGACCCTGTATTTATATTGCTGCATATTAATTGAGTACCACTTAAAATGGTTACAATCATTTGAATACGTTGCAGTATTGACAGTTTAGGAACCAATAATGGAGGTAATTATGAAAACTCAATTCAGTAAATTCATCGTGGTAATTCTGCTTTTATCAGGTATGACCTGCACATTCGCTCAAGACTGGCCGCAATGGCTGGGAGCCAATCGAGAAGGACAGGCGGATTTCACGGCCCCTGCCGCCTGGCCGGAACAACTCACGAAAAAATGGTCTGTCTCCGTCGGGATCGGTGTTGCAACGCCGGCACTCGTCGGTGATAAACTGTATGTTTTCGCTCGTGCCGACGACAGCGAGATCCTGAGATGTCTGGACGCCGCTACCGGCGAAGAGATATGGCAGGATAAAGTTGCAATCGCTGGTGCCGACGGGCCTGCACGGAATTATGCCGGGCCTCGTAGTACGCCGACCGTTGCTGAGGGTAAAGTGGTTACTTTCGGTGTACGTGGAACACTGTCCTGCCTGGATGCTTCGACCGGAAAAGTGCTCTGGCGCAAGGACAGCATCGATGGGAATTGGCCGAGGTTCTTTACATCAAGTTCTCCATTGATCGCCGACGGGATGTGCATCGCACAAATAGGCGGTACGGAAGGATCGATTACGGCGTACGATCTGAATTCCGGGGACATCAAGTGGACATGGGAAGGAGACGGAACGGCTTATGCCTCACCTGCACTGATCAATGTAGACGGTATCAAAGCTGTTGTTGCAGAAACAGACAAGCGGATTGTGGCAGTAGGACTCGCAGGCGGCAAACTGCTCTGGGAAAAGCCCTTTGGCGGAGGCGGCAATATGTCACTCAATACAGATACCCCGCTTTTTGTGGATGGAACACTGTACTATTCCGGTAATGGACGTGGAACGACAGCATGCAAATTGGTCAAAGACGGGGACACTCTAACGGACACCGAGGTGTGGGTCAATCCGGAAAACTCCGTTAAATTCAGCACGCCG
>ENA-ORCT01000519-ORCT01000519.1-marine-metagenome-genome-assembly--contig:-NODE-519-length-18203-cov-3.560024_pt1 | contig 18203 bp, 11 predicted proteins | sample MGYA00248632_ERZ508511 | MGnify/ENA primary metagenome ERZ508511 (study PRJEB26182, sample SAMN06268839) | marine metagenome | isolation source: Tt an P1-techrep anaerobic enrichment on pine from sediment...
TCGGGCCTTTCAGATAGTGTTTTGCATCCTTAAAATTTAACATAAAATCAGCATGTTTTAGCTTTACGCCTATGCGCGAAGGCGGGAATCCAGCCGAAAGGCAGCCTGGATACAAAAGGAGTCCTACGTAACCAAGGGGGATAACCGGAATTTTCTATTACCATTGTACTGAAGGTTTAAACCCTTACTGCAAACCTGTCCAGTTCCTGGCCTCAGAGCCTGTTTGAAAATCGATTAATTTTCAAACAGACTCTTGGCCATTAAAACATGATTTGGGTTGATACCACAATACAGAATCCACCAGGTAAGGAACGCGGATTTAATTAATTGCTCTAAAACCTGAATTCGAGCCCGGCCAGATAATTTCTCTCAGGTGCCGGATACAAATTCACGCCTTCCGGGAAACCGCCGATAATGGCATACTGGGAATATTTTTCATCAGTGATATTGTTCGCCCCCAAAAAGGCTTTAACCCCTTTCCACCGATACGAGAGTTTCAGATCAATGGTGAAGTAATCCTCCCATTTGGAAAAATCGTTTTCCTGATCGCTGATGGCATAACTGGATCCCACGTAATTGTAATCGGCGGAAAAGCCGAGACCCGGGACAGCCGTCAGGTCATGAATCCAGAAACCCACGTTTCCTTTATGCTCGGGAACGCCGGGGATATCATTATCCTCGAATGGCTCTTTTTCAAATGTGGCTTCGGTATATGTATAGTTGCCGTAGACGGTCAGGGAATTCAGGACATCGGCCCGGCATCCCACTTCAATCCCCTGGTGCAGGGTCTCGGGATGGTTGGTATTCTGGCCAAAGGGCAGAACCGTTGGATCGAAAAAGATCTCATCCTCGATTTCGGCCCGAAACAGGGTCAGGCGGCCCTGAATACCCTCGGTAAAAAAGTGTTTGACGCCGATTTCATAATGTTTTCCGGTTTGGGGTTTCAAGTCTTCATTGACAAGGGGTGCGAAGGTATCCGGATCATACCCGATCACCTCATCGGTCAGGGGAAACCGGAAACTTCGATTGGCCCGCGCAAACACGGCAGACCGGATGCCGTACAGAAAGGTCAAACCGGCCGAAAAGGCATTTTCGTATTCGGTGACGGAGTCGTCCAGGGATGGCGTCCCGAACAGCAGATCCTCCTGTTTCAGATCGTATTTGACCCGCTCCCGCCGGGCGCCGGCCGAAAAAACGAGGTTATCGAAAATGGAAAAATCATTATTGAGATAGTATCCAACGGTATCCCGCTCGACTTCCGCCACACCGGAGCGTATGAATGTCCCCGCGAACCCGGAGAATGAATCCGAATCCTGATCGGTGAGATACACGTCGACACCGGCAATCAGGGTATTCGCATGATTAAAGATGTCCCCCTTGTAAACGTATCGCGGGGTCATTCCCCAGGTTTCGTTATTCAGTTTCAGTAAAAAGGAGCCGAAATCCCGGACAAACAGCGAATCGCTGGACCGGTCCCGATAGGAAACGTCGGCAATGAAGCTTCCGAAATCGCCGAGGTCAGCATCCATTTTGAATTTCAGGTAGCCGTCGTCGCTTTCCGCCTCGTCATCGGGGAACCGGGTTTGCTTGCGGTCGTCGCGATACTCCGCCTCGGTCAGGGCTCCGGGCAGACCGTTCTCATCGGAATGATACGCTCCGCTGAGCTCGAGGCTGAGAAAATCCGTGGCATCGAACACGGCCTTTCCGCCCAGATCCGCGGTTTCAAAATCGTTATTGTCCCGGTACCCATCAGTAGTCTCCCGGCCGACATTCAGGGAAACATAGACATTATCCGCCCCGCCGCTGAAAGATGCTGCGGCCTTGTACCGAGAATAGCTGCCGGCGATACCGCCGATTGAAGCGGTCAACTCTTCAGTCGGTGTCCTGGTGATAATGTTGATGACGCCCCCCGTCGCGTTGTCGCCGTACAGCACGGAACCGGTCCCGCGAACGACCTCGATTCGCTCGATCTGCTCCAGAGGGACCTGGGTCCAGTCCACCCCGCTCAGATCGATTTCATTTACACGGCGCCCGTCCACCAGCACCAGGGTGTTGAAGGATCCGGTTTCGCCAAACCCTCGAAGATCCACCTGGGCGGTTTTCCCATTGCCGAGCAGATCGCGAACCACAATTCCTTCCTGGGACCGCAGGAGGTCCGGCACGTTCTTCGCGTTTGAATTTTCAATATCCCGCTGGTCGATCACCGTCACATTGGCCGGAACTTTTTCTATTCGCTCCTCGGTTCGTGTCCCGGTGACAACAATCGTTTCCATCGTTACCACCGGCTCCGTTTCAGCATTAACCGCTCCACCGGTCACTATCAAAAGTACCCCTACCATACTGCAAACGGTAAACATTCGTTTCAACAATTTATTTTCCTCCCTTTAAATCCACATAAAATATTGAAAACAAAAAAACTCCGGTCCGGCGCTATGGATCCGGAGCATTATGGATTCTGTTTCCAGCTCACGGCCACGTCTGCCTCCCGGCAAAGCATACACGTATGTCAGAAAACAATACAGGTCGACAGACGGTCTTCAGGCCATACGCTCTATTCGGTATTAACACGATATAGTAGAAATGAACACGCATACCTGTTGACAGCAGCGGCCAATTCTCCTGTTTGGCGAACACTGTCGATCTTCTGGAAAAGACGGGTCTACTACCAATAAATGATGCGAAATAAAACGGTTTCATGTCAAGTTCTTAGCGACTTAGAGTCATTGAGGATTTTTTCATTGACTAATCCAATGCCTTTGCTCTAAGAAAATCGGCGTTGCCCAGGTGCTTGAAAAAGCTTAATAGGGAACCCCGTGAAAATCGGGGACGGGCCCGCCGCTGTGATCCCCCCTCCTGCTGCAAGGCAGGGGGAACCCGATCAGCCTTGTACGTCACTGCTCGATGACATGGGTGGGAAGGCTGCTGAAAGGGAGGGAAAGTCAGAAAACCTGCCGGGTAAGATGAGTCTTTTTTTCGTGGACGGAAAAAGGCTCGCCGATCCCATAGGATACAAACGGGAAATCCCCGGATCGAAATTTATCGGTCCGGGGATTTTTTTGTTTTCAGGCAACACCGGGAGTTCGTTGAGGAGTTCAATACACCATATATCTTGGTGAAATTGGATTGGATGAATTCGCCCTCCTCAGAAAACACGGGTGGTGAAACGTTGGATTGTTACTGGATTGAAACCTTGCGGGTGATGCATTCATGGTACTGAGAAGCCTGTTTCTGGGACTATTGTTTTCCGTCAGCATTTTCGGCATCAAGAGTGCCCTCGGCCTGCATTACTTCTTCAATCGGCATAAAAAGCCGGCCGTCTGCGCCGGTGTCTATCTGCTTTTCAGCGCCGTTTACGGCGGCCTGTTTACCGCCGCGTTTGTGCTTCTCCAGCGAGTGGACTTCACCGCTCACTTCCAGACAGTGCAGCGCATCATGCAACACGGCATGCAGGGTCATCTTGCTATTGCGGTGCTCATGGGCGCATGGGGGTTAGCCCTTTTGAAAGCATCCGGAAATCGCGGGGTACGGCAACTCGGGTGGCTGGCCCTGGCAACGCCTTGTCCGGTCTGCCTTGTGGTGATTGTCTTTTCCATCGCCTTGTTGAAAGCATATTTCCAGGACACCGCAAGCCTGGCCGTCGGGGGGCTTTATGCATGTTTTCTGCTCCTCAATATCCTGACCCTTTTTTTGATGAAACGCCTTGACCGATATAGTGACTATTCGCCGGAACGCGTGCTGGGTTCCGCCATGCTGGTTATAGCGGCGTATTTTCTGATCTCCGTCACGGTAATGCCGCAGTTTGCCGATCTGGATAAAATTTATCGGTTAGCACTGTACAGTGGTCAAAAAGGTCCCAGCCGGGGGAATTCGCTCTGGTTGTCAGCAACGTTGCTTATGACGGCCTTTCTGGTCGGATATTTCAAATTTCAATACACCACTCGAAAGGGTACCCCGTGGAATTCGGAGCGTGTTTAAAAAGCTTTATCTACCTTATTTCCGCCTCGCTGTTCTATCCGGTCCTGCTTCTGTTGTCGTCAGGGGCGCTGTGGATCGTTCTGAGTGCCGGCGCTGTTTTTGCCGAGTGGCTCGAGCGGGTTCGACTCCCGCGCATTGCCGCCGAAAAACTGCCCGCAATCATTGCCACCGGACCTGATCCGGCCACGTTGCCCCACCGGGTCAGGACCTATATCCAGCGGTTGACTGCCGTCATTGAAGAAAAAAAACATACCGAACCGGCCATTGAGATCCTGATCCAGGACACCACTCTGAGCTTCTGGAAAAGCACGGATCGATTGCGAATGGCCGTACGCATCGCCCCTTCCCTGGGCCTTATCGGCACCCTGATTCCCATGGGCACCGGTTTGGCAGCTCTTGGCCAGGGCGATATGACGAGGCTGTCCTCCGACCTGGTGATTGCATTCACCACGACGGTGGTAGGGTTGGCCGTGGGCATCACGGCGTTTTTCCTCCATACCGTCAAGCTCCGCTGGATCGAGGAAGATATCCGAAATATCGAACTGGCCACGGATATTTTAATCGGCGAGGCGGGAGAACCTTGAAATGAAATATCTGAAAAAAAGACGCAGTACATCCGATGGGGTGGTCGGCTACTCTACCCGGGCGTTCAGCGATGAGGATCCGTTGAGCGGCGTCGCCAATCTGTTCGATGTCGGGCTGGTTTTCATTGCGGGCCTCATTGTCACGATCTTTTCCGCCTATCATCTGCAGGATCTTTTCAATGAGAAAAGCGTCATGACCATTCTGAAAAAAAATGACAGCGGGCAGATGGAGCTGATTACCAAACAAGGAAAAAAGATAAAAGCGGTGCGCGTAACCCCCAACCAGGCCAAAGGCCGGGGAACCCGCCTGGGTGTGGCCTACCGATTGGAGGATGGTGCCGTGGTGTATGTACCCGAGGAAGACGAAGATAAAGCAACCAATTGAGCAACAAGGATGGTTAGGTTATGAAAATCGGACTGATGTTGCAGGCAGCACGCAAGTGCCATGCAGGTATCCTGGTCGTAGTGTCGGTTTTAATCAGCATGCATGCATGGGCCTACCCGGTGCAGGTCACCGATTCCGAAGGAAACACGCTGCAGATTAAACAGCCACCCCGGCGGGTGGTTTCTCTGGTGCCCTCGGCCACTGAAATCATTTTTGCCCTCGATGCACAGGATGCGGTTGAGGCGGTGACCCACCACAGCACCAATCTCAAGGAGGCCCGTGGAAAGGCTGTGGTTGGAGGCTTTTTTTCGCCCTGTCTGGCAGAAATCGAAAAAGCTCGTCCGGACCTGATCATCCTGGCCCCCCTGCATACCGAAACAGCCGCGTATTTTGCCCGGACAGATATCCAATTGCTCTATGTCGAGACACACCGAATGGCGGATGCCGAACGCAACATTCGGGCTCTGGGCCGCATTTTTAACCGCGAAACAGCGGCTGAAGATCTCATTATCAAAAATCGCGAGGAACTGACGATGATCCGGGACAAAGTTGCCGGGATCCCGGAGTCTCAGCGAAAACGGGTGGTCCGGCTCATGGGACGCGACAAACTGATGGTGCCGGGCGATGACTCGTTTCAAAATGAACTGATTGCCGCTTCCGGCGGTATCCCGCCGGTATGGGGTAAAACAGGCCCGGTCGTCAGCGTATCCGCCGACGAATGGCAACGATTCAATCCCCAGGTGATTTACGGCTGTGGCGGCGACCGGCAGGCGGCCTTCAATTTTTTCAACCGTTCCGGCTGGAAGGATGTGGATGCGGTCAAAAACAGGCAAATTTACTACTTCCCCTGCGACCTGACCTGTCGGGCCGCCACGCACACGGGTTACTTCGTCTCCTGGCTTTCATCGGCGGTGTATGCTGAAGAGTTTTCCCAGGAAAGTCATTGTCTGCATGCCGATCATATCATTGACTCACGCCCGGTCACCATTGATCTGCCGTACATTAAAAGCGCCCGTATCGCCCGCAGCACGATCTACGACTTTGTCAACAAATCGCTGATCATCGATTTCACCGCCCCGCAGACCGTCGTGTCGACGCTGGAAGGCCAGCGCGACGGCATACTTTCGGTGGGCAACCACTACTCACCGCCCCAATGCTGGGGGATAGGACATCGATCGGGCCTGAACGGCGTTCGGGAACGGGTTTATCATGCCATCGACAAATCCGCCGACACATCGGCTTTTCTCTTTACCGGAGCGGATATGGATAATCTGTCCGTCCGGACCGCCCGGTTCAAGGACATGACAATCTATGCCGTGGTAACGGCCGGTGTACGCTCCAATGCCGTGCGCATGTCCCGTGATACGGGCAACTACTATGAGCCCGGGACCATCAATATTCTGCTGTTGACCAATATGCAGCTTTCCCCCCGGGCGATGACCCGGGCCATCATTTCGGCCACCGAAGCCAAAACAGCGGCACTGATGGATATGGACGTGCGCAGTGCCTATCGGCCCGGTCGCTACAAGGCTACCGGGACCGGAACGGACAACATTATCGTGGTTCAGGGCACCGGCGTGCGCATCGATAACGCCGGCGGCCACACCAAAATGGGCGAATTGATTGCAACGGCTGTGCACGCGGGTGTTCAGGAAGCTGTCCTGATGCAAAACGGACTGGCCACGCCCCGCAACATTTTTCAGCGCCTTGCCGAACGGCACCTCAGTATCCAACAGATAGCGGCCGGCGCCGGCTGCGATTGTGAAGGGGAAAAAAACGACTTTTCCGCCGCCGTGGAAGAAGTTTTGTTGACCCCTCGGTATGCGGCCTTCGTGGAAGCGGCGCTGGCAATGAGCGATGCCTATGAAAATGGGCTGGTGACGGATCTGGCGCCCTTTGAATTGTGGTGCCTGGAAATTGCGGCGGATATTGCCGGCCGCCGCATCGAAACATTCGACAAACGCCTGCCGGAGGACCGGGCACCGGTGGTACTGCGCACCGCGCTGGATGCTGTTTTAAACGGTGTTCGCAGCCGAATAGCCAACAACTGAAAAGGGAGAACGCGGTCATCACGTTCGCGACGGTTTTTCGCCAACAAAGCCGCTGCACTGGAAACGGCTGCGCCGATGCTGGAAAAGGATGTTTCATGGAAAATCGAGGGTTCTGTCGTCGACTCTGCATCGGCAAGCCGGTTGTGCTGGTTGTCCTGACCCTGCTGATCGCAGGCGGAATACGTCCCGCAAGCGCCCACAGCGATCATCCGCATCCCCGCAAGGTGGCCATGCTGATTATCGATGCCGACAGCTGTCTGGCACATCAGGCTTTTACCCGACTCGATCTGCCGGAAACGGTGACCGCGCGCTACTTCACCCATGGAGAAATTCAACGGCAGCCGGCGGCGCAACAGTTTATTGGGGCTGCCGATGTCATTATCGTCGATGTAATGATGCCCGAACTGGTTGAATACGTGCTTGAAAACCACGACCCGGCCATCAAGCCCATCTATGCGATGCGCGGTTCCCGGGACGATGAAGGCCTTCAACAGAAAGGCATTGTGTTCAACACCACCGTTAAAGATTATTTTAACCACCTTTCCGAAACCAACGTCCGCAACCTGGTGCGTTTTGTGATTCATCAGGAGATCGATCCGGCAGTTTCCTACCAGCCCGTGGAAAAGCAGCCGGAGCGGGGCATCTTTCACCCCAACGCCCCGACTGTTTTTACATCATATGACAATTACCGCAGCTGGTATCGACAGCGGCAAGGCTATGATCCCGGCAAACCGTGGATCGGGGTGACCCTGTTTTCCGCCAACCTGATCGATGGTCAGCGCGAACCCTACGCCTTTCTGATCGGTGAACTGGAGCGTGCCGGAATGAATGTGCTGCCCTGTTTCGGTGCGGACCGGAAAATTTTGGAAGATTTTTTCCTGGATGGAGAGCGCCGCGCGCGGGTGGATCTGGTCGTCTCCTTTGCACTCAAATTTTATTCAGCGATCAACTCCCGTTTGCGACAGGCCCTGATGGATCTGAACGTGCCGGTTCTGGATGCCGTCAATCTCTACTCCGCCACCATTGACCAGTGGCGGCAGGACCCCGTTGGCATCCCGCCCACCGATCTTGTCTGGACCATTGCCGTGCCGGAGATGTCCGGTTGTATCGAACCCGCGCCACTGGCCGGTAAAGTTAAGCAGACCGATGTTAAGACGGGAAAAACATTCTATACGTACCAACCGATCAAAGATAATATCCGGCACATTATCGCGCGTGTTAACGGCTGGTGCCGGCTGCAGCGGAAAACCAATGGCGAAAAACGTGTGGCGATCCTCTACTACAATCACAGCCAGGGCAAGCAGAACATCGGCGCCAGCTACCTGAACGTATTCAGCAGTCTGGAAAAAATATTGAACCGTTTGCGGCAGGAAGGTTATCTGATCCCTGAAACGGCCGCACTGACGCAAAACGGGTTGCGCGAGGCAATTTTGAGAGGCGGGCGGAACATCGGCTCCTGGGCCCCGGGAGAATTGGAACGTCTGTTGGCTGAGGGTCAGGTTATCCGCATTCCGCTGGCGACCTATCAACACTGGTTCGACCAACTGCCCGAGGCCTTTCGCGAGGCGGTCACGCAGCAATGGGGCGCCCCACAGGACAGCGATATCATGCTAGCCGATGGCCATCTGATCATTCCGGCCGTTGTCATGGGCAGCGTGGTCGTTCTGCCCGAACCGGCCCGCGGCTGGACCGATGCACCCATGAAACTGTACCATGACACGACCCTTTATCCCCACCACCAGTATATTGCCGCCTACCTGTGGCTGAAACACGGTTTCGACGCCGATGCCATGGTGCATCTGGGCACCCATGCAACCCATGAATGGCTGCCCGGCAAACAGGCCGGCCTGCCGCCGTCCGATCCACCGGAAGTTCTCCTTACGGACCTGCCCAATATCTATCCTTATATCGTCGATAATATCGGTGAAGGGCTGCAGGCCAAACGGCGGGGCCGCGGTGTAGTCATCGACCACCTGGTTCCTCCGTTTCGAGCCGCCGGGCTTTACCACGAATATGCCGAACTGCTGGAGATGATCGGCGACTACAATCGCCTGAAGGCCATGAACAGCGACACCGCCGCTGAAATCCTGGCAGCTATTGAAAAACGCACCCGCGACACCGGAATCGACATGGATCTGCAGCATACCGGTGACTCGGACCATTTTGAATCGCAGGCCCCATCACTGCCTGAACCGGTCCACCGCCATGCCGCAGACGGCCCGCCCCATGAACACCTCCGGCACGGTTTTTCTCATCACCAGAACGGTGCGGACGGGCATCCGGTGGTCGATGATGCACTGGTACATGATCTGGAACACCACTTGCTTGAAATCAAAGAAAACCTTCTGCCCTACGGCCTGCATACGTTTGGTGAGGCTCCGGGCGGCCCCGCGCTGAAAGACACGGTGGCAGCTGTTTCAGCGGCCCACAGCGATGCCGATCCAGCGTCCGTATCCAGGGACCTGATCCGCTCCGGTCCCCGGGAACTCGATGCCATGCTACGGGCGCTAAACGGCGGCTATGTAGCGCCGGCCCAGGGCAACGACCCCATTCGTAATCGGGGGGCGATTCCTACGGGAAACAATTTTTACGGTTTCAGTCCGGATAAGGTTCCATCCAAAGCGGCCTGGGAACTGGGCAGAAAGGCGGCACAGGAAATCATCGGCCGGAGCCTTGCTGAAAACGGCCGTTACCCGGAAAAAGCCGCGGTGGTATTGTGGGCAACGGAGACCATCCGCAACCAGGGCGTCAATGAAAGCACCCTGTTGTATCTGATGGGGCTGGCACCGGTGTGGGATAAAACCGGCCGGGTGACCGGCAGCCGGGTTATTCCTGGCAGGCAGTTAAAACGGCCCCGCATCGATGTACTGGTGAATCCCTCGGGGCTCTATCGTGATTTGTTCCCCCACATGATCCGGTATATTGATGCAGCCATCCGTCAGGCGGCCGCTCAGCAGGATGTGGAGAATCTTATCGCCCGGCATTCCGGCGAAATAAGGGATCATCTTGTGTCCACAGGCGTCTCCCCCGAAAAGGCTGCTCGGATGGCCGCTGTGCGCATATTCTCCGAGGCACCCGGTTCATACGGCACCGGACTCGCCGAAATGGCCGGCGCATCCTCCTTCTGGGTATCGGATCAGGAGCTTGTGAATGTCTATGAGAACCGGGTCGGCTTTGCCTTCGGGCAGGACACGTGGGGCGAAAGCGCCACAGCGCTCTTCAAAGCCAATCTGAAATCAGTGGACGTGGCCTGTCACTCCCGATCATCATCGCTTTACGGGCTGCTTGACAATGACGATGTGTTCCAATATCTGGGGGGACTTTCCCTGGCGGTCACGAAAGAAAGCGGTCGAACACCGGATACCCTGATTGTCGATCAGAGGACGCCCCGGCGCATCCGGGTGGAGGACGTTGCCCGCACCATCGGTCGCGAAATTCGCACCCGGTATCTCAATCCCAAATGGATCGAGGGCATGCAGAAGGAAAAATATGCCGGTGCCAGGCAGATGTCCAATTTTGTGGAATACCTGTGGGGGTGGCAGATCACGACACCGTCTGCCATCGACCGGACCAAATGGGAACAGGCCTATGCCGTCTACGTTGAGGATAAATACGGCCTGGAATTAAAGGCTTTTTTCGACGACACCAACCCCTGGGCCTATCAGTCCCTCACCGCACGCATGCTGGAGGCGTCCCGGAAAAATTACTGGCCGGCTGATGAAAAGACAGAACAAAAACTGGCCACGGAATATGCCCTCAATGCCGTTTCCAGGGGCCTGGCATGCTGCGATCACACCTGTAACAACCCGCTGCTGAATCAGATGGTCGTCAATATCATTTCTCTACCAGGGGTCATGGCGCCCCACGTAGTGGAGCAATTCAAGCTGGCCGTTGAAAAAGCCGCCGGCAATCAACTGGAGCAGCAGGTTGCGAAACGTGAGGCCTTGAACCGCAAGTTAACTGCCGGATTCAAAAAAATGCCGCCACCCCTTAACCAGACTGAAACCGAGGAAGCCGACGCTGCAGCAAAAAAACGAACATCCGGATCCGGTGACAGCAAACAGGTTGTCGAAGGTTATCGCATGGAAGAAATTGAATCCGATGATCAGTGCACCGATCTGACCACCTCCGGTGTCCAGTGGCTGGCATCGTTGGTCATTATTTTAGTAATCGGGCTTTTTATCACGGGAACCCACCGGCGTTTCAGGACCTGATGCACAGGTCCGGGCAAACGGCCGGCAATCATCAGCCGGTGGACTCGTTGGAAGGAGGCAATAAAAAATGAAAACACCCATTGTGCTGGCGGCTTTCGGCACCACGAGCCGGGCGATGAAAACCTATCGCCATATGAATACCATCATCAACGAACGCTTTCCCGACCATGATGTCCGCTGGGCGTACTCATCCCGCATGGTCAGAGACCAATTACGGAAAAAACGGCAGAACGACATTCAGCACCCGCAGCAGGTGCTCGAGGCGTTGCACCGCGAGGGACACTCCTGGGCTGTGGTGCAATCGCTGCATATAATTTGCGGCCATGAGTTTTACCGGCTGGTGGAGGACGCACGCCTCGCCCCCATCCGTACCAGTATTGGGTTGCCGCTGCTGGCCGCACAGGAGGATTTCAAGCGCGTGGCCAATGCACTGAAATTAAAAAACGGCAACCATCCGGATGAGGCCGTCGTACTGGTGGGGCACGGTACGGATCATCCCGGATGGACGACCTATCCGGCCTTTGAAAACCATCTTAGAAAAATTTGTGGCCCCCATGTTTATATCGGCGTGGTGGAGGGCCATCCGTCACAGGAAGAAGTTCTCCAGGATATTCTCCGCTCGGGCATTCGAAACGTGTGCATCATGCCCTTCATGCTGGTGGCCGGGGTTCACTTTGAAGAAGATATGGCCGGCGAAGAGGACTCCTGGAAGAGCACGTTCGAGACCGCAGGACTGGATGTGCGAGTCCTGCAGAACGGCGTGGGGTCCAATGAAACCATCGTGGGGCTTTTCACCGACCATATCCAGGCGGCCCTTGACGTCATCCCCTCTACTGTCAGGGCGGCCTGAGGAAACGGATAGAAATTTCTGATTGCAACGGAATTGGTGTGTGAGGTCTCAATTTCGAATGCGGGGGAAATCCGCGACACGTAAAGGCAGTCTATTTCAACTCGAATCGAATCGGCACATTCACCGTCATGTCGATGGGTTTTCCGTTTTCAGTGGCCGGTTGAAACACCCACCGTTTTACGGCTTTCAGCGCCGCCTTGTCCAAAACGGAATGGCCGCTGGACCGGAAAACCTGACAGTCCGAGACAGTGCCGTTTCGACTGACCGCCACCTCGAGGATCACCTCACCCTGCACGCCGCGCTTTTTCGCCCGGCGGGGATACCGGGGCGGCGGATTCTTATCATATAGCGGCAGGGCGCTGCGATAGCCGTTCCCGTCTTTTTTTCCCGCCTGAGGCGTTGACCCCATTGACGGACCCGCTTTATTTCCTTTGCCTGCCGCCGGGACGCTGTCCATGGAATCAGCCGGCACCCCGGGAGCCGATGTGTCGGTTTTTGTTATCGACGAATTCGCAGGTGAGCCGGATGTGTCGACCGTTTTCCCGGCAGCCTTTTTTTGGGGCCTTCGCGCGTCGGCAGGATGCGCGTTGGTCTTGTGGGGCTTCTTTTGCGGCGGCTTTTCCGCTTTCGTTTTTTGAAGCTTCTTCTGCGGCGGCTTTTTCGCTTCTGTCGGTTTCCGGGGCTGTTTTTTTCGCTTGACCGTCTCAGGGGACGTTGTTTTTACCGGCCGAGGGGTGGGTTTTTCAGGAAGAACCGGTTGAATAATTTTGTCAACCGGCGGGGGTGCCGGACGCTTCATCTCAGGAGTCGCACGGGGAGCCGGTTCCGGCAGCTTAGCGAGCTCTTTGGCTGGAGCCGGCGGGTTTTCCGATACGGAATTCGGTGCGATTGATTGCGCTGCCCGGCCGCCGGAGGGATGACCGGCCGATGGTTGGCCGCACGTCACCTGAAGGGGAACGGCGTCCGGATGGGAAGACCGCCTAGGCAGCGTCCACGTCCAATTTGCAGTAAGCAAAAGAGCGTGCAGGGCCAGCGACAGAAAAAAGGCGAGCCTGACCGATTTCAAGGGGCCGGTTCCAATTCTGCCTGAAGGGATATGCGCTGGATCCCGACCTGCCGAAGCTGATCCAGGACCCGAAACAGGAGCTGATACGGCAACCCCCGATCGGCAAACAGCAGCACCCCCGGGGATTCTTCACCTTCCGCGCGCTGTTTCATGACCGTCCCGAAATTATCTTCCGATACGGCCTCGTGGTCGATGAACAGCGAGCCGTCTGCTTTCACGGTGACGGCGATGATCAGCTTTTTTTCGATTTCAGCCGATGTGGAGCTCGGCAGGTTCACCGGCAGCCCGCGGTGGACCGCCATGGACAGCATGGCCTGGATGAAAAATACCAGCAGGAGAAAAACGATATCGATCAGGGGCAGCATTTCGATCCGCGCTTTTCTCCCGTTTCGCCTGGGGACTTTCACGGCAATTCCTTCCCATCGGCCGCCATCTGCTTGTCGAGCTTTTCATAAACGATTTCGAGGCTGGTGGTATGTTTTTCAATATTCATGATCGCGGTCTCGATCCGGGTATTGAAGTAATTGTATGGAAATACCGTAAGGATCGCGATGCCGAGCCCGGTGGCGGTTGTCAGCAGGGCCTGGGCGATTCCGGCGGTGACAGCTTCGGGATGCTCGATGCCCGAGGAACCCAGCATATCAAATGATGCAATGATTCCGATCACCGTACCGAATATACCCAGCAGTGGTGCAACCGTGATCATGGTATCCATAACCGGCATAAACCGGTTCATGGTCCGAATCACATCCGCCGCAGCGGACTCCATGGCTTTGGCCATTGAAAAATCCCGGTGCAGAATGCCGGCAATCAATATGCGAACCACGTAATCGCCCGTATCTCGGGTTTTTTCCCGGACGGCCTCCCAGTCACCGGTCCGGGCCAGTTCCAACACGCTGTCGACCAGAACCGGATCGCTGCCCCGATCGGCCTTCAACCAGAAAATCGCTCGTTCGATCACTACCGTCAGAACGATAATCGAACAGGCCAGCAACGGATACATCACCGGTCCGCCGCTCCTGAATACCTCCCACATTGTCTCGACTCTCTTTCTTAGGGACGCGGATTTAAAAAGCAGCGTTCCTCACCAAATCAATTCGGATTGGTGACAAACCACCATATAAACGGTTCATCATATATAGTGAATACATCGGCCGGGTCAAGCCGACGTACTACAATTCGACTTGACCCGGCCGGGTTGAATTAAATAAATGCCTGAACGCTAATCTCGGCTGTTACCGGAATCGCCGGCTCCCCGCCGTGATTACACCGACAATGAGCAGCCAGATGGCGGCCCAGGAACCGGACGAAGCAGCTGTAATCCCGCCCAGAGACGCGATGAAGCAGCCGCCACCGCCGCCGCCACCGCCGGAGGAGCCGGAATCAGAGGTTGTATCCGCATCGGTATCGGCTGCTGCAACAGCTCCTGCAAGACCGGAGGGATCGAGGATCACACCGTTTTCCACACCGTCGGCATCACCGAAGCCGCCATCTTTCAACTCCAGGGTAACCGATTTCCGGTCGTCGCTGAATGTGACATGCTCCGTGTAATCCTCCCAGCCATCCTTCTCTGAATACTTGAACCAGGTGGCATCCTCGGCAGCGGCTTCCGACAGATAGACGGTAACCATGGCCGTGTCACCCGGATTTTCCACAGTGATCGAGAATTCAAAGAGTCCGGCGGGCATTTCTTCCGGACGGTTCACGTCGTCATCGATATCTGCCGGATCAACGGCACGCAGGTTGTCAATGGAAACGACTTTATCGCCTCCGACAAGCCCCATCTGGATGTCACCAACGGCTGCCTGCACGGTTTTCAGATCCGCCGCATCCAGATCCGGGTTATCGGCCAGAAGCAGGTTATCGGCATCGTCAACCTGCTGATCGTCCGGGATGCCGTTGCCATCGGCATCCGCCGGATCCTGGTCGACGGTGGTAAAGCTGAACGAATCGGACCAGACGGACGCTGCGCCGGCCGCGTCCACAAACCGGGCCCGCCAGAAGTATTCCGTATCCGGTTTCAAACCAAACGGCTCGAGCGTGGTCAGAGATGTTTCCGATGTAATGTCAAGTATAAGGCTGGAAAAATCAGCGGCCGAACTGATCTGCCACCGGGTGGCCAGCAGGCTGTCACCGTCATTGGAATCATTGAATTCTCCAACGGTCAGCGTCGGCTGCATTGAAACCGCATCCGTGTCGTTCGCCGGAGAAACCAGTTCGGGTTTAAACGGAGGGATGTTGATTTCAGGCGACACAAAGGCAATGGCCTGTGGGAACAGATTGGTTTCGACCGTCTCGTCAATGGTGTCATCGGCAGGATCGATAATCACAACTTTGCCGGCTGCAAAATCGTTGGCAAGCACCCAGAGCAGTCCGTTCTCATCAACCGCCATATCGAGGATATTCAAATTCTGCAGCTCCTCGGAAACGGCACCGATCAGGGCTCCGGTGGTGGGATTGAAGGAATAGAGCGTGTTGTCGCCCCAGTCCGCATATCCGATGAAGTATCCCTTGTCAGAGGTGGCAATCGCCATGCCGGAGACATTGCCACGCTCGATCTCGCTTCCATCGAGGATCAGATCGGCGGCGTAGGTCTCCGGGCTGACAGTGGCGATACCGCCCAGTCCGCCGGGTCCGCCGGCGCACCAGCCAAACGAGCCGGTACCGCTCACATAAATAGTATTTCTCGCGGCCACATATTGAATGCTATCAACATTAAAGAGCGGCAGCGGAATCCCCTTGAGCCCTTCCTCGCCCCTGCCGGTATCGATTTCCTGATCGGTAGCCGTGTCAAATACGGCGAGATAAGAGTACACCCCATCGGCCGGGCACCAGAATTCCAGCCGCTGCATCAGGACAAACAGCTTGCCGTCCACGATCACGCCGCTGGACATCTCCGGTATGCCGTCTCCATCGGCATAGGCGCTGAGGTCCAGCTCTCCGATTTTGAAGGCGTCCGCGGTGGTGGCCGACGGATTGACGATCCAGACCGTGGTGGAGCCGTAGCGGATCAGGTAGGCCTTGTCCGGCCCGGCGAATACCAGAGCATACGGGTTACCGCTCTCCTCGTCCGTCGGGTCATTGGTGGAAAACTGCCAGATATCCTCATCCGGAGCATCCACATGAAACTTGGTCACATTGTCACTTAAGAATCGCTCGATGCGGTAAAAAAATTCACCGTACGTCGCAACAGCCAGATCCGATACCGTCGGCAGCAGATCGTCCTGAAGCGTTCTCGCCCCATCAACCGGATCAACTGAAATCAATGAATGGGTGCCCGTTTCATAAAGCGCATCTGCATTTACCGTCACGGCCGTCTGGCCGGCAGCAAACCCCGATACCGGAAAAACCAGCAATAACAGGCAAACGGCAACAGCAGCCGCGGCCCGCAGCCCAGTTTTTAGTCTCTGGTCGATCACATGATTGCCCAGCATAAATGCTCCTCCTTATTTTTTTTTAAAATTGAGTAATTGCCGCCATCCGGCTGCAGGTTTCCGGATCACGTGACCCGCAACTGCATATTTCTTTCAGCAACTGCATTCAGTGACTGTATTTGACAGTGGCGAAATACGACCGTCCCGGCAGGGGGTAGCCATTGAAGTCCTCGTATTGCTCATCGGTCAGATTCCTGCCCTGGACGGACAGCATCACCGGACCAATAGACCATGCCAATCCGGCATTGATTTCTTCCTTGTCCTCGGCTTTCAGCAGGTTGGCCGTGTCGTAGTACAGATCATTTTCCGCGATGTACTCGCCGAACAACCGGACACCGCGGTAGAACAACTCCAGTCGGGTGCTGTAAGCTGTCTCATACCGCCCGGGCAGTTTATTGCCGTCGAAGGCCTTCACCTCGCTTTGATTTTCCGTATCCTGCCAGGTCGCATTGGCCGAGAGGCGAACCCAGGACGATACATCCAGCTGAAAGCCGGCTTCAACGCCGTAAATGCGGGAGCCGGAAATATTGACCGATTTTCCGATCCCCCGGGCATCGTACACGCGGGTGATCAGGTCATCGACGTCGCTGTAAAAACAGGCGGCATTCAGCGAAAATCTGGGAATCAGCGGATGCGGATTCCGGAAGAAAAGGTCCCCTCCGATATCAACATTCACCCCTTCCTCGGCTTCAAGATCCATGTTGCCGTTTACAAAGCCTCGGTCGCCGAACAATTCGAAAAATGACGGTTCCCGGACATATTCGGCCAGATTCGCCTTGAGGATCAACCACTCCACCGGCTGATATCGAGCCCCGATCTGGGGCGTCAGGTAATCCGAGCTCCGATCTTCGCCGTCCAGCGGCTTTCCGAATATGTCAATGGCGCTGCGAAGTTCATCCTCCACCACGGTGTACCGCAGGGCGGGGGTCACACTGAACGTCTCATCAAAGAAATAGACGCTGTCCTGAAGACCGGCCGAAAGGTATGTACGATTGCTGTCGTTGGGGTTGGTATGGTTGAGCAGATCCTCGGGTTCGTACTTCTCGTAATAGGAATCCGCGGAAAAAATCAGAGAATGTCGGGAAACCATCACGTCGGAAAAAAAATCCAGCCCAACACGATTGGTGGTGTACCGGTTATGCTGATCGCCCAGCCCGATATCCCCTTCCCGGTCATCGTATTCTTCTTCTTTCCAGAGATAGTTCAGGGAAGTGGCCGTATTCACATGAAGCGGCCCGAGGCTGTCGGCGGTCAAACGAAGCGTGGCGATGTTCCGATCGGTATCAAACGTGGCCCGGGCATCCGGATCGTTATCGAAACGCGGCAGCCCCTGCTCTTTGGAGAACCACTGATCCACCAGGTCCACCCGGACAGTATCGGTCAGATCGACCCCGAACTTACCCAACAGATTGAGCTGATCCACCTGGGCGTTATTCCGGCTTTCCGTGCGGTCATCATCCGAATTGAACTCGGTCCCGTTGTCGTTGACAAAATCAAAATCATTGTCCGAGCTCAGGTAATCCCCGGAAATCAGGTAGTCAAAACGCCCGGGTTTGTGGTTGATATATCCGGCATACTGTTGCGTGCCAAAGGATCCGACTCCGGCCAGGGAATTGCCGCTCAATCCTTCCTGGGCTCGCAGGG
>ENA-ORCT01000520-ORCT01000520.1-marine-metagenome-genome-assembly--contig:-NODE-520-length-18200-cov-3.074712_pt1 | contig 18200 bp, 18 predicted proteins | sample MGYA00248632_ERZ508511 | MGnify/ENA primary metagenome ERZ508511 (study PRJEB26182, sample SAMN06268839) | marine metagenome | isolation source: Tt an P1-techrep anaerobic enrichment on pine from sediment...
CGTTGAGTTCCGGAGCTTGGCAATAATTTTATTGACCTTAAATCCGGGCAACTGCCCGCCTTCACCTGGCTTGGCGCCCTGACAAACTTTAATTTGCAGTTCGTGAGCGTTGGTCAGGTAGTTGTTGGTTACTCCAAAACGGCCGGAGGCGATCTGCTTGATCGAGCTTTGCTTGATTGTTCCAAAACGCTCGGCGCTTTCACCGCCCTCGCCGGTGTTGCTACGTCCGCCAACGGTATTCATCGCTATAGCCAGGGCTTCGTGCGCTTCCTTGCTGATGGATCCGTAGGACATGGCTCCGGTCACAAAACGCTGCATGATGTTTTCGATCGGTTCAACCTGATCCAACGGGATTGGATTTCGCTTGAACTTGAAGCATCCACGTATGAATCCGGGTTTCTTGTTGTCTTGGTCAACCAGAGAGCTATATTCTTTGTATTTACTGTAATCATTGGTGCGTGTTGCCCACTGCAGCAGTCCCACTGCTTCGGGGTTCCAGGCATGATGCTCACCGTACTTCCGCCAGGCGTATACTCCTGAACTTTCAAATCGGAACTTTTCGGCAGTGCTGGTTTGCTTGAAGGCAGCCTGATGGAAGCGGCTGTACTCTTCTGCAATTTCCTCCAATCCAATTCCGCTCAGGCGAGATGCCGTTCCGGTGAAATATTTGTCCACCAGTTCCTGGCTGACGCCCATGGCTTCAAACATTTGAGCTCCGTGGTAAGAACGGAGTGTTGAAATTCCCATTTTAGACAGGATTTTCAGCAAGCCTTTATCAACGGCTTTGATGTAGTTTTTGCGGGCGTCTTTGTATTCCAGTTCTACTTTTCCTTCTTTCACCAACCGGTCGACGGCTGCATAAGCCATGTACGGATTGATAACGCTTGCGCCATAGCCCAGCAACAAGGCAAAGTGATTGACTTCGCGGGCTTCAGCAGTTTCGACAATGATGCCGACCTGCATGCGTTTCTTTTGCGAAATCAGGTGATGGTGCACCGCAGCAACCGCCAGCAATGATGGAATTGGCGCGTGCTCCGAGTCTACCTTGCGATCTGACAGGATAATGAAATTTTTCTTGTCGTCAACCGCTTTTTCTGCCATCTCGAGCATCCCGTCAAAGGCTTCTTTAAATGCTTTGAATCCACCTTTCACAGGGAATACCATCGGGATTGTTTTATGCGTGAACATCTCATCCTTCAGGTCCTTAATTTTTCCAAGATCGGTATTGGTAATCAGCGGGCCATCAAATTTAATTAACTTGCAGTGCTCTGGTGTTTCTCCTAAAATGTTGGAGTGCAGCGAGCCAATGTAGTTGGTTAGCGCCATGACCAATCCTTCCCGGATCGGGTCAATGGCGGGGTTGGTCACCTGCGCAAACATCTGCTTGAAGTAGGTGAAGAAAAGTTGTGGCTTTTCCGAAAAAATGGCCAAAGGGGTATCATTCCCCATTGAACTGGTTGGTTCGGCAGCGCCAATAGTCATGGGCTGAATCAGGTCATAAAGATCTTCTTTTGAGTAATTGAATACCTGGGCCAGGGTTTCAAAATTGTCAATTTCTGAAGGAACACGTTTTTTGACCTTGATATCTTTCATGCGCATGCGGTTTTCTTTCAACCACATTTCGTAAGGGTTGCGCTTGCTCAATTGGTCTTTGACCTCATTGTCGGGAATGATAATTCCCAGTTTGGTGTCAACCAACAGGATTTTACCGGGACGAAGGCGACCTTTTTCGACAATTTCTTCAGGCTGAAAATGCTGAACGCCCACCTCGGAACCCATCACAATCAGGTCATTTTTTGTAATAACATACCTTGAGGGGCGGAGTCCGTTGCGGTCCAGTGTCCCGCCAATGTACCGCCCGTCTGAAAATACCATGGAGGCCGGCCCATCCCATGGTTCCATAATGGTTGAGTGATATTCGTAGAAGGCTTTTAAAGTCTCCGGAATTGGGTTTTTTTCGTTGAACGATTCAGGGATCATCATGCAAAGTGCATGATGTAACGAGCGTCCGGTCAAATGTAAGAATTCCAACACGTTGTCGAAGGAGGCAGAATCGGACTTGTTGTCTTCGATAACCGGCAGGATCTTTTTCAAATCTTCACCAAAGATCTCGGATTTTAGCAAAGCCTCGCGGGCTTCCATCCACTTGCGGTTTCCTTTGACGGTGTTGATTTCGCCATTGTGTGCCAGCATGCGGAAAGGTTGAGCCAAATCCCAGGTTGGGAACGTGTTGGTACTGAAACGCGAGTGAACCAGCGCAATGGCTGACTTAAATTTCTCGTGTTGCAGGTCTTTGAAATACTCGCTTAACTGAAAAGGCGTAAGCATTCCTTTATACACAATTGTTCTCGCTGAAAGGCTCGGCTGGTAAAAAGCTTCCTTCTGTGTCAGGTTGGAGTCTTTAACTGCTTTCTCGGTCAGTTTGCGTACAATATATAGCTTACGCTCCAGGGCTTCAGGTTCGTGGTGCCCTTTGATGAAAACCTGTTTGATAACCGGCTCTGTTTTTTTTGCAATTTCGCCGGGAGCAGAAGTGTCAACCGGAACATCGCGGTAGCTGATCAGTTCCAAACCTTCTTCGTTGATATATTGAGACAGGATATCCAAACAGATATCTGCTTCGTTTTCTTTCTTGGGCAGGAATATTAATCCGGTTCCGTACTGGCCTGGTTCAGGAACTTTAATTTTCAGGACAGACTTGATGTATTCATGAGGAATTTGCATTAAAATACCTGCACCGTCACCTGTTGCGTTATCGGCGCTGGTTGCTCCCCGGTGGTCAAGGTTTTCAAGTACACGAAGTCCTCTGTTTATGATATCATGAGAGGCTTGGCCCTTGATGTGAGCCACAAACCCAATCCCGCAATTATCATGTTCGTTGGCAGAGTTATATAGTCCCTGCGTTTTTGGAAATCTTAACTGCATTCTTTATCTATTTTAATTTTTATCACACAAGTCTTATATGTAACTATAAGACACAACACGAGTAGTTTGAACTGCGTTCAACTACTTTAAATCTTTAAGCAAAACCCACAAAATACTTATGAAGTGAAAGCGAAAATAGCTATTAATTGTATAATATCCAATTGCCTGCCTTGTTTTGCATGCTCAAAAACATGAAGGAATGTCTTTGATTTCTGGGTTTTATTTTATAAAAAGGTGAAATTCACTGGAGTTACGAAAAATGTGACTTTTATCATGTTGATATTGGCGAATTTTAGAAATAACGTTTAATTAACAGTTGTCGTCTATTTTAATAGCTTTTTGATAGCCAAATCCATCTTTTTAAAGTTAAACGAATCAATAACTTTTTCCTTTTTTTCTTGAATTTGGGAAAGGCATAGGTTGCCAATACTTCCTGCATGGGAGTGTTTCACCTGTTTGCCGGGTTTGTATTGGCCTTGCTGGATTTGTTTGCCAATCTGAAGGTAGGCATCGCGGAAAGGAACGCCTTGCTGAACCAGTTGGTTGACATCTTCCACGCTAAAGAGGTATTGATAGCGGTCATCTTCCAGGATATTCTCCTTGATTGTCATCTCTCCTAAAGCAAAGTTGACAATTTTTAAACAACTCATCAGTTCGTCGAATGCCGGAAGGAATACTTCCTTGATGATTTGCAAGTCACGAAAATAGCCGCTTGGCAGGTTGTTGATCATTAAGGTGATTTGGTTGGGCAGGGCTTGCAGCTTGTTGCAGTGCGAACGGATTAATTCAAACACATCCGGATTTTTTTTGTGTGGCATAATGCTCGATCCGGTTGTTAGTTCATCGGGCAGGGCAACAAATCCAAAGTTCTGGCTCATGAATAAACAAACATCAAAGGCCAGTTTTGAAAGCGTTGCAGCGATGGACGACATGGCGAAAGCCACCGTTTTTTCCATTTTTCCACGGCCCATTTGGGCATAAACCACGTTGTAGTTCATGGAGTCGAAGCCGAGTAAGTCGGTGGTCAGTTGCCGGTCGAGCGGAAATGACGAACCATATCCGGCTGCCGACCCCAATGGATTTTGGTTGGTGATTTTAAAGGCAGCCTGTAAAAGGGTCAGGTCATCAACCAGGCTTTCGGCGTAGGCGCTAAACCAAAGGCCGAAGGAAGACGGCATGGCTACCTGCAGGTGTGTGTAGCCTGGCATCAGTTGATCTTTGTGTTTTTCGGCCTGATTGATCAGTGTATTGAACACTTCATTGCAAGCTTCAACCAGTTGCCGTATTTCTTCACGGGCAAAAAGCTTTAGGTCTAACAAAACCTGGTCGTTTCTTGAACGTCCGCTGTGTATTTTCTTGCCAACGTCACCCAACTTCGCTGTAAGCATTGCTTCAACCTGTGAGTGAACGTCTTCGATCCCATCCTCAATCACAAATTCTCCTTTTTCAGCCTGTTGGTAAATGGCTCTCATCTCGGACAGTAGTTTTTTTAGTTCTTCTTGCTCAAGCAGCCCGATTGATTCAAGCATGACGGAGTGGGCCATCGAGCCCAGTATATCGAACTTAGCTAAATAAAGGTCCAGTTCGCGGTCTTTCCCAACGGTGAAATCTTCAATGAGTTTATTTACAGATATGCCTTTGTCCCAGAGTTTCATAGTGCCAGATGTGTTAAGGTTAAAAAATACCAGTCAAACGCGTGTTTTTTGTTAAAACTTGATTGACCAGGAGATTGAGCGTGCAAATTAATTACTTTTTTCGGAATAGTCCTATTTATGGATGTGTGCTGTAATGCTGTTTTGACGGATCTGAAATGGTAGCAGACCGGATGCCGGCTTGTGGTGTTTGCAGGAATTCGCTTTGAAGCAAGTTAGCAGAAGAGAGAACAGGTTGGGTTGATAATCTATTATATAGCCTGAAATTAATTGCCGGTATCATTTATAATACCTCAATTCGATTGTCGAGTCTGTGTAAAACCGAAAAGATGAAAGACGGCTGACTTCTTTTAAATGCCATTATTGGTTTATTGGCTAGAATTATTGTGTGTCACCCCTCAGATTCCAATCTGGTAAAAGTCTCCTATTCTAAAAATGGGCAGCAGATTGTTTTTTCGTTCTCTTTCACCCGTGGTTCGTTTCTCTGTTGGTGTTTTTTCTTTTCTGCCATTTGTCGGAATTAGTTTTCGCTGGTAACAAAAAGATTCCGTTTTCATATTTAAATACCTAAAATCTACAAAAAGGCCACATAAAAGATCAAAATATCAAAAAAGAATCGAAAAAGTTTCAAATTGACATTTTTCTTGTTTTTGTGCTGTCATTCTATCAAAAAATAGTGTTTTTGTTGGGTGCCCCCTGTTAAGTCTGACACTTTGCTACAAAAAGGCATTTTTCATGAGTTTGAACCCCTTTGTTTATAGGGGTTTCAATGTTAATTAACCATTAAATTGGATTTTGACCCTTTTATTTTTTGACCCCCGAATGAAAATATACATACTTTTGAACCGGAGATCACAAAATAATGGGGGCACTTTTAAAAAAAGAGCATTTTTTTGATCACACGTTAAAGCAAAACACAGAAAAGAAGATTAAGTAAAAAGTTTAATTAAAACCCTTTAAATTTTAGAATCATGAGAAAATCACTTTCAATTTTAGTTTTTGTATTGGCAAGCACTTTTGCTTTCAACGTACAAGCGCAGGAAGAAAGTTCGTGGAGTACCGGAGTGGATTTGGTTAGTAGCTACGTATGGCGTGGTACAAATTTCAGTGGACCATCTCTTCAGCCTTATGTCGATTTTACATCGGGCGGTTTTTCAATCGGAGCATGGGGCTCGCAAGGTTATGATGGTTTTCAGGAAATGGATCTTTATTTGTCTTATGGATTCGACTTTGGTTTGAGTCTTGGTTTGACAGATTATTATTATCCAGGAACCGAATTTTTCGATTACTCGACAGAAGCCGGAGCACATGCTTTCGAAATCAACGCCGGTTTTGAGACTGGTGCATTAAGTTTAGCCGCTAACTACATTCTGAATGAAGCCGGTGGTGCTGCCTCTGCTGGTGGTGATATGTATTACGAAGTTGGAGTAAGTGCAGGCAGTGTCGATTTATTTTTGGGAGCAGGAGATGGATGGCACACTTCAGATGGTGAGTTCAACGTGTGTAATGTTGGCATTGGAACATCTAAAGAGATCAAAATTACAGATACCTTCTCTATTCCTGTTTCTGGTTCTGCAATCTTAAATCCAGAAAGAGAGCAGTTTTACATTGTTGTAGGCATATCATTATAATTTCAAAAAGATTTCGAGATGAAAAAGATTGAAGCAATTATTAGAAAAACCAAATTTGAAGAGGTCACTGAGGCCCTTCATGAAGCTGGCATTGAATTCTTCTCTTTTTGGGACGTGCGCGGTGTTGGCCAAACGAGACAAGAACGCGCATACCGTGGTGTGGTGTACGATACCAGTACGATAGAACGCACAATTCTTTCCATTATTGTTCGCGATAAGAATGTAGAAAAGACTGTTTTAGCGATTATGAAATCGGGTAGAACCGGTGAAATAGGGGACGGTAAAATATTCATTTCAAATATTGAAGAATCGTATCGCATACGAACAGGTGAGTATGGTGATGAGTCCTTATTCATCAAAGGAAAAGAAGATTAATAACCATAAAATAGAATTATCATGGAAGAAACTTTACAAGGCCTACAAATAGGCATAGACAATATGTGGTTATTGATTGCAGGATTTATGGTGATGTTTATGCAGCCAGGTTTTGCAATGGTAGAGGCTGGGTTTACCCGCTCGAAGAATACTGCAAACATTTTGATGAAAAACCTGATGGACTTTTCCATCGGTTCGCTTCTGTACTGGGTTATTGGATTTACACTGATGTATGGTGACTCAATAGGTGGAATAATAGGGACGCCTGACTTTTTCTTTATGAGTGAAGGATTTGGCGACAACTATTCCGATTACGCAGATTTGTTTTTCCAGACCGTCTTCGCGGCGACCGCTGCAACGATTGTGTCGGGAGCTATGGCTGAACGGACTGAGTTTAAAGCTTACCTGATTTTTAGTATCGTTATTACCGTTTTTGTTTACCCGATTTCAGGTCACTGGACCTGGGGTGGCGGTTGGCTGAGCGAAATGGGGTTCCACGATTTTGCCGGCTCATCCATTGTTCACTCGGTAGGAGCCTGGCTGGGACTAGCCGGAGCAGCAATTATCGGTCCCCGTATTGGTAAATATGGCAAAGACGGAAAAGCGAAAGCAATTCCAGGTCATAACCTGGCCTTGGGTGCTTTAGGAGTCTTTATTCTGTGGTTCGGTTGGTTTGGATTTAACCCGGGATCGCAATTGGCCGCTGCCGGAACGGATAACGCTGTTGCTCTTGGACATATCGCGGTAACTACCAACCTGGCCGCTGCTGCCGGTGCTGTTGTTGCCATGCTGGTATCATGGGCTCGCTACAAACGCCCTGCCTTGTCCATTTCCTTGAACGGTGCTTTGGCTGGTTTGGTCGCCATCACAGCAGGTTGTGATGCTGTAGACCCTGTTGGCGCAGTCTTGATTGGAGCCATTGCCGGATTTGTGTTGCCATTTGCAGTTGAATTTATTGATAAAATATTGAAAGTGGATGATCCGGTTGGAGCTATTTCAGTGCACGGAATTAGTGGTGCTTTGGGAACTTTGGCCGTTGGATTATTTTCAACTTCAGAGGGATTATTCTATGGTCATGGCGCCGGATTACTCGGTGTTCAGGCCATCGGAGTATTGGCCTTCTTTGCCTGGGCTTTTGGATGTGGATTAATTTTGTTCTATATCCTGAAAAAGGCCAATGTGCTTCGCGTATCCAAGCGAATTGAAGAAGAAGGTCTTGATGTTTATGAACATGGAGAAAGTGCCTACAATTAATAATTTCTTCAGCCTTTAAGTCTGTAGCTTTCTCAAGGGCCTGCCTTCCGGCAGGCCCTTTCTGCATGTCCGAAAGACTTCATTCAATTCAAAGAATGAAGTCTTTTTTTTGATAAAAAACCAGGATTTTCTGTTTCTTTACAGGTTTTCATCGGATTCAATGAAAGACGAACAACTTTTTGTTTGTGGAATCGTTGGTTTACTTAGAATTGAAAATTGAGAACTAGATGATTGAAATCAGAACCTTTAGCGAAACGCAAAAGCCAAGTCTGCAGGACAAGAAACAACTCATTGATTTCTTGTTTCAGCATCTGGAGAATTTTGGCGATCCCAAAAATGATATTGAAAAAGCGGTTGATTATGCATTAAAGGAATATCCCTCGTTCGGAGGTTTCCTTGTGACTGCCTGTGAAAATGAAGAAGTTGTGGGTGTCGTTGTGGTGAACCAAACAGGCATGAAAGATTACATTCCTGAAAATATTCTGGTTTATATTGCTGCACACAAAGAACGGCGTGGCAAAGGAATTGGCAGGCAACTGATGCAGGAGACGATCAGCCAGGCTAAAGGAAATATCGCTTTGCATGTTGAGCCCGACAATCCGGCTCGTTACCTCTACGAAAAGCTTGGTTTTACATCGAAGTATTTGGAAATGCGGTTGATTAAGGAGTAGTTTTTAAGGAGGATCAATATGGCTGCTTCTTTGGCTGAAGAAAATTCTTGCTGGAAATTAAAGGTTTCAGATGAAACGCTCCCTTCGTCAATTAATGCCAAGAGCGCTTCAATGATCGCCGGATATTCATCTGTCAAGTTAGGTTTTTCTTCCTCATCTGTGCTTAAATCATACCATTCAGTGGTCATTTTTTTTCTCATACACCACTCGAAATTGCCGAGCTAAAACTACTCAAAAACAGGCCACTTCTGAGTATGCCTAATAAGCCAGGTAATGTTCTAATTTCCTCTTTAATAGATTTACCTGTATCGGTTTGATAAGATAGTCGTTGGCACCATAGGTTAAGCATCTCTTTTTGTCCGTATCATCACTGCTTGTGGTGCAAAATATAATTGGTGTTTTATTGTTCATATTGCTGTCCAGCGACCTAATTTGCCTGGTAGTCTCTGCTCCATCAATCAAAGGCATCCATAAATCCATGAGAATAAGATCGTACTTTGTTCCTTTTGTCAATCTTAATGCTTCGTCTCCTCCGCTGGCCATGTCAATTTCATAATCATTCCGCAAAGAATAAAATAAAAACTTAAGATTGATTGGATTGTCGTCTACAACTAGAATTTTCAAATCTTTTTATTTTTTCGATTAAATACAAGTTTAAAGTTAGTCATATATGTCTTGAATTTCCTTTATTTTTGCTAACTGGAAATTGGCTTATGGTAGCTGATTCAATGGTTTGGATTTAAAACAATGAAACATACTTAAAATGGCAGACGATAAGAAGATAATTTTTTCAATGTACCGGGTGAGTAAGACCTTCCCTCCTCAAAAGCAAGTGTTGAAAGATATTTCACTATCCTTTTTTCTTGGTGCGAAGATCGGAATTATTGGTTTAAACGGCTCGGGGAAGTCGACCTTGCTGAAAATAATTGCTGGCTTGGAGAAATCGTATCAGGGTGAGGTTGTTTTTTCTCCCGGATATACCGTTGGTTATTTGGAGCAGGAACCCCATCTCGATGGAGCCAAAACGGTGAAACAGATTGTTGAAGAGGGAGTGCAGGAAGTTGTTGATGTGCTCAACGCTTACGAAGCAGTCAACCTGAAGTTTGGTGAACCTGAAATTTTAGAAGATCCGGATAAGATGGAGGCTTTAATTGCCGAACAAACGAAGCTGCAGGAAAAAATTGATCGTTTCGATGCCTGGAATTTGGATGCTAAATTAGAGCGGGCGATGGATGCCTTGCGGTGTCCGCCCGGCGATCAGTTGGTAAGCGAGCTTTCAGGCGGAGAGCTGCGGCGCGTGGCTTTATGCCGTTTATTGTTGAAGGAGCCGGATGTCTTGCTCTTGGATGAGCCAACCAACCATTTAGATATGCGCACAAAGGAAATCCTGAAAAATGCATTACGAAATTTTACAGGAACAGTACTTGTGGTTTCTCACGATCGCGATTTCCTTGACGGGCTTGTTGATTGTATTTACGAATTCAGGGACAAAAAAGCAAAACAGCATCTTGGTGGAATTTTTGATTTTCTGTACCGCAAAAAGATGGATTCGCTAAAAGAGCTCGAAGCTAAAAACAAACGACCTTCGGCGCTAAAAAATACAGAGACAAATAAAAAAAATGTCCCGGAGTTAAGTTTTGAGGAGAAAAAAGAAATAAATCGCACCATTTCGAGGTTAGAAAAAAAAGTTGTCCAGACGGAAGAAAAAATAGCCAATATGGAAACCAAGCTGAAAGAATACGATAAAATTCTCTCGTCGCCTGAAAATATGGAAGATACTACTATTTTTGAAACATACGAAGCTTTAAAATCTGAATTAGAAACAGCAATGCAGGAGTGGGAAAACACCCATGACGAACTGGAGCAAACCAAACAACGTAAAACGTGGTAAATAGTAACATTCGCATCATCTCCGCCAATTAGGCGGGAATGATATTTAAACTCACAAATTGTACGGATTACACAAATTTTTTCAGCGTTTGCTACCATAAAAAAAACACCATTATTTACCTGGCAGATACAATCTTATATTTTTTTCACAGCCGGAAGAGTGTTTGTATTTTTTTGATGTTGACTTTTATTATTTTTATGCACATGAATAAAGAAGATTTTATTTTTGGAACACGGGCGGTTATTGAGTCCATAAAAAAAGGAAAAACCATTGATAAGGTATTAATAAAAAAAGGCCTGAAAAACGAACTCATTGCCGGGCTCCATCAGCTTATCCGCGAAAATAATATTGCGTTCCAGTATGTTCCGGTTGAGAAGATAAATCGCATTACGCGAAAAAATCACCAAGGAGTAATTGCCTTTGTTTCTCCGGTAGAATTTTCGGATATCGAAAACATTGTTCCCGGAATTTTCGAATCAGGAGCAACACCTTTATTGTTGGTGCTCGATCAAATTACCGATGTACGTAATTTGGGAGCCATTGCCCGCTCTGCAGAATGTGCAGGAGTGCATGCCATTGTAATTCCGGAAAAAGGAATGGCGCGAATAGGAGCCGATGCTGTTAAAACTTCGGCCGGAGCTATTCATCATATTCCACTATGCAAAGTAAAAAGCCTGGAACAAACGGTTTCATTCCTGAAAGAATCGGGCATTTATGTTGTTGCCGCTACCGAAAAAGGAGAGAAGTTCTACACTCAAACCGATTTTACTGCACCGTTGGCGATTATTATGGGCTCGGAAGACACTGGAATCTCCCCAAAACTGTTACGACTTGCCAATGAACAATTAAAAATACCGATTCAGGGAGAAATTGAATCGCTAAACGTTTCGGTATCTGCTGCCCTGATGATTTATGAAGCAATACGGCAACGAGCAGCCCGCCAGGCGTAAAAAAAACCAACAAACACTACAACCGTTGTGTTCCCAAATGATAAGAACAAAAAAATGCAACCACTGATTGCCTATATAGAAAAATTTGTAAAATTAGATTCGGCGGCCATTGAAGCATTAAAAAAGCTTGCAGAAGTTGAGACTTATGCAAAAAATCAACATATTCTTGAACAGGGACAACGATGTAATAAAATATGGTTCATAATATCAGGAATGGTTCGGCGGTATTATTTCCACGATGAAAAAGAACTTACCATTTGGATTCATACCGAAAATGAAACTTTCACTTCATTACAAAGCTACTCTTTACTCATTCCTTCAGATGAATACATCCAGGCTTGCGAAAAAACGGTAGCCGTTAGCATAACCCATGAAAATAGCGAGAAACTGATTCGTTTTCCACAAATCGAAATATTTACCAAGGCTTTAATGGGAAAAGCATTTGTCAATAAAGATGCTTATTCAAAGGCATTTAGCACAAAAGATGCAAGAGGACGATATGAATATTTGCAAAAAATTGCTCCCGAAATGATAAAAAGAGCCAAACTTGGACATATCGCTTCAGTATTAGGGATTTCGCAAGAAACTTTAAGCCGGATAAGGAAAGGCTGATTGCATTTTTTGATTTACATCAAAAAAAAATTGGGTTAATCGATGTTCCTTTGCAAAAACTTTTAATGCAATGGAAAATTTAACAACAATTGTAAAAGGAACAAAAGCAGTATTATCATTTGTATGTGCCGGAAAAATTTACTATCACGTTGAAACAGGAAAACATCTGTACCAGCTGGAAATAAACAGTATGGACGATGAGTTAAAAACAACTTACCTGGAAAAAGAATACAAAGCCATTACGCTGATGCGCTGGATACGAAAAGGAATAGAGAACGACACTTTTATTCAACTAAAATAAAAGCATAATAAAACAGCCCATGACTGAGGTAATAACAGAGGCACACAGCAGCATGACTGTTATTTTTTCTCACATAACAAATGGGCTACACAAAAATTTAGACAGAAACAACCATGAATTGGAACGAAGTGGAAATCGGGAAATCAATTTTAGCATTTTAAAATACACTTACAACTTGTCCCGAAACTTCGGGAAAAATGATTAAAATTCATCGGGAATTACAATCAAATAAACAATTATAAACGAATGAAATTTCGATTTTCAGGAGAGCTGCAAAAATTTATAAATAGAGCACAAACCGGCAGAAAAGAAGATGTTGATTTTATTATGAGTTGTTTAACCAATGAATCAAATCTTTCTACAACCCGATACATTGATTTTGCATTAAGTCTTGTAGAAAATCCGATTGGATTTGAACGAATAAAATATTACTTGTTTAACGGAACGCTAATCCAAAGAAATTATGCCAGTTTATATTTAAACCGACTTGGAAAATGGAAACCGGTAAAGGAAGCATACGAGAAAGGTCTAATCGATGAAGTTCAGGCTTTTGCAAGATAAAATTTCTGTAGAAAAAATTAAGATAAAAACAACCCCGTAAAACGTATCTGGATGTTTTACAGGGTTGTTTCTGTGTTGTAAAAACAGAGTTTTTCTGATGTAATTTTTTCTGATTTCCAATTCTCAGCGCGACTTTAAATCGCATCTCAAATAAACATTGTTGCTGTAGTAAAATCTTTTTTACTTGTTAAAAATCAACTGTTAACCGGAATTGTTCGTTTAAAAGATTCTTCGAGCGAGATAAGCGTTTCGGTACTGGCGACCCCTGCAATTCTTTGTATTTGTCCACTCAAAATTGTTTTCAGGTGCTCGTTGTCTTTTGCATAAACTTTAACAAAAATAGCGTACGCCCCTGTAGTGTAATGGCATTCGACTACTTCCGGAATTTTTTCAAGATCTTTTACCACGTCAGTATACAAACTTCCCTTTTCGAGAAAAATACCAATATAAGTACAGGTCTTAAAATCAACTTTTTTGGCATCAATGTGGTAGCCGGAGCCAATAATTACCCCAAGATCAACCATACGGTTAACACGTTGATGTACAGCTGCTCTGGATATCCCAACTTCTTTTGCTACATCTTTAAATGGTACGCGGGCATTTTGGGTAATTATATCTAATATTTTTAAATCCCAATCGTCCAATGTGTTTCTAAGTGTCATTTTCTTACAATTTTCTATCAAAAGTATTAAAAAAAACAATATTCTCTCAAATTTTAAACAACATTAAACAAATGCTTTACAAAATGATAAGAATCCATCAAAGAAAAAAGAACGCAACTTTATCATTTTGTTAATTCTACTTGTAAAAAAGTTTCAATTTTCCATATTTTATGACAGCTTTACAATAAATTCATATTTTTACAACTCAGTTTTAAATAGACAGACAAAATCATATTTATTAACACAGAAATTACCCCGAAGAGCTCTACTGCCTTCGAGAATTGGGGTGAATTGTTAAAAACAGACAAATGAAAAACAAAACAAGCTGGTGGATTATATTGGGATTACTGATCGTTATTGCTATCCTTGGCGTATTAATCCCTACTGAAATAAAAGGACAGGACTTCTCAAACATTAATGCAGGCGACACAGCATGGATGTTAACGGCAACAGGCCTGGTGTTACTTATGACCCCTGGAGTTGCTTTTTTTTATGGAGGGATGGTGCAATCACGAAATATTATTTCGACCATACTTCAAAGTTTTATTGCCATGGGCATTGTAAGCGTACTCTGGGTTATTGTAGGGTTTAGCATTGCTTTTGGCGACAGTATTGGTGCCAGTGGCTACGGACTTTTGGGAAATCCGCTAACCTATTTTATGTTTCGGGGAGTTGGCGGTAGTACACATCCCGATTTTGCACCTACATTTCCATTTGTTGTTTTTGCCATGTTTCAGCTTAAATTTGCTATAATAACACCGGCGCTTATTACAGGCTCGTTTGCCGGACGGGTAAGGTTCCGGGCTTATATGTTATTTATTTGCCTGTTTACCATTTTTATTTATGCCCCGTTGGCGCATTGGACCTGGCATCCCAATGGTTTTTTGCGGAACTGGGGTGTTCTTGATTTTGCAGGAGGAACAGTAGTGCACATGTCGGCAGGTTTTGCAGCATTGGCAGGGGCAATGTTTCTTGGGCGCCGAAAAGATGCAGACAAAGAAATAAAACCGGTAAATATTCCGTACATTATGCTTGGAGCAGGCATGCTTTGGTTTGGCTGGTTCGGATTTAACGCAGGTTCGGCCCTGGCAGCCGACTCTGTTGCAGCGTCGGCACTGGCCAACACCAATACAGCTTCGGCTGCTGCCATGTTAACCTGGATATTTTTTGATGCCGTACAAGGGAAAAAGGCTTCGGCAGTTGGAGCTTCCATCGGGTTAGTTGTTGGACTGGTAGCGATTACTCCTGCTGCCGGTTTTGTAAGCATTGGCTCTAGTATTTTTATTGGTGTTATAGCCGCAATAATCAGCAATTACGCGATAACTTTACGCACCAAATCACGATTAGACGATACACTCGACGTTTTTCCGGCTCACGGTATGGGAGGAATCTCGGGAATGCTGCTTACTGCTGTTTTTGCCAATAATGTTGGATTAATTCACGGACATGTAACTACATTTCTTTACCATTTACTGGCGCTTGTAATTGTGGGCATATTTACATTCGGCGGTTCATTGTTAATGTATAAAATTACCGATTTAATAATCCCGCTCCGAATTTCGGCTCATGGCGAAGAGATAGGACTGGACATCAGTCAGCACGATGAATCTTACGATTTTGTTCATGCCGGAGAAAAGAAATAAGAAAGGTATTGTCTTGTTCTAACGGACTTTTTTTTCTCTTTACAAATTGACGGAATTAATAATACTGGTATTTTTGCCTGAAATATAAATAACAAAAAGGTGAAATTGTTACGTATTATTCTTTTAGCCCCGCTTGCTTTTGTACGCTTGGTGCTCATCGTTTTATACATGGGAATAATCACATTCTCGGGATGGATTAGAATGCAGTTATTGGGATTTGACCGTAATCTTCAATATTGGGCATTAAAGAGTTGGGGTAGAGGAACGCTGTTTTTGTGTGGGGTAAAAATAAAAAGAAACGAACTTCCTGCTGAAGGGAACTATATTTTAATGCCCAATCACAGGAGCTATCTAGACATTTTTATCATTGCCGGACTGGTTCCTTCGTCGATGGTAGCAAAGGCAGAATTGGCCAATTGGCCTTTCTTTAAAACGGCAACAAAAGTTACAAATATAATATTGGTAGACAGGATAAATTCACAAAGCATGATACATACGATGGGAAAAATCAGGGACTCTGTTGCACATGGTATTCCGGTTACACTTTTCCCTGAAGGCACAACCAACAAGGAACCACTGACAAAAAAATTCAAAAATGGAAGCTTCAAAATTGCTGCCGATGCCAAAATTCCGGTAATTCCGGTGGCAATAGAATACCGCGACAAGAATGATGCATGGGTAGGCAACGATACTTTTATCAGGCATTTTATCCGACAAATGGGCAAACCAATAACGCACGTACAGCTATGTTTCGGATCTCCGGTTTACAATAGCGATTACCAAAAACTTCAGCACGAAGTAAAATGCAAAATTGATACAATGTTATCCGAATTATAAAACAATTTTTTTGATGGGGGCCGAAAGTTTTCTCGCTTCTTCCGAAATGTATTTTTTGAATCCTTCTTCGGTTTTCCATTGGTCTTTATCAAGCCCCCAAACCGAGAAAAAATAATGCCGGGCCGGAACACCACTTTTACATTTTTGCCCGATGTAATACGTCTCGGAAATGATATTGCTAAAACCTTTTTCCTTAACCGTAACAAAGCCTTTTTTAAAATAATTGATATCACTGGTACGTCCTGTTTCTCCGGCCTCTGACTTAGGAACAATAACAGCCATGCCTAATTCGTCGTTATTCAACGACTGAACATCATGAGTCCCGACACATTGGAAATCAGCTGCTTTGAAAGTAAAGGGTTGTTTTTTTAGCGTGCAGGTTGCAATGCCGGTAACAATTTGTTCGCCAGGTGAACATCCTTTTACGGTAACATCCGATTGAAACCAGTATTTGCCAGGATAAATGCTTATTCGTTCAACTGCCTGCATATCTTTTCCATTGACATCCCAGCCCGAGTAGCGCAGTTCGAACACCGAACGCAAAGGCCCCTCTGCAATTTTCTGATACTCATAAACTTTGGTTGAGCCAAGTCGAATAAGCGAATCGTTTTGCAGCAGGGCAATCCCTCCAGCCCCGAGAGAACTTCCGCAATGTAGCACATCCATTCCCCAATCGGCCAGTTTATGATAGCTTCCAAAACCCGGAGTGTGTACTTTGTCGGCAATCATTTCCGGTTTACGCTTAGCAAATAAGTCTTTTGCATTACGGCAATCGAAATACACCCGAAAAGCAATCTTGTCGTTCTCCCAGGTTACACCTTCGCCTTGTGCTATTACTTTAAATGGTTCAGTATATGGAATAGCACGATAATGGTCAACTTCTTTAAATTTCCCGTCTTCCTGTTTTATGCCTAAACGCAGGTTGGTACGTTGCTTAAAAACAGGATATTGACTGGCAGCAACCGCCTCAATCTTAGCCTCAATGTATTCATTAGCATGAAAATCAAAAATAAGAACAGCCTCGTCCCATTTCCCGTCTCCGTCGAGGTCATCAATTTGAGAAGGAATGAGCTTGCCGCCCATCTTAAAAACAGGTAACTGCCCTTCTTTTAACGGAATTTTAGAATTTATTTCGTCACGCGTCAGAACAATTGCTTCGTCGGGTCTTTCCATATTTAACGAATTTTTAAAAGCAATTGTAGGGGCATTATTACATGCACCAAATACAAATAAAAGCAGGAGAAAACCGAGTTGTTTCATTTTGTTAGAATATTTATTTGTTCGAAATTGTTTGGTGTTTGTTTAAAACAGAACAGCTTGAACTTTCCAACCATCATCAAACTATTTCAAACTTTTATTTCGGTCAAAAATAAAAAAAAGAGTTGCTCTTAATATGTATCTTTTTAAAAATTTCACTTTACATTTCTTTTTTTACAATTCCGATTACTCTTTTGGGGAGACTGGCAATTGATAAAAAGAACCAGAGACAAGGATTTGGGAATTATTTTAATCTTCTATTTCTCCAATAAATACTCCTGAAATGTTCCATGCGCTAAACATATTTCCTTCCCGTTCGCCTAAAGGAATATAAACACGTATGCAATGTTTTCCCGGCTTCAGATTTTCTAACCATGCAAAGTAAGGATGAGAAACTGTTCCCGGACACCATCCCGATCTGCTGTAATCGGAAGATGACAAGCCATTCCAAAAATTCCCGGAAGCAGGATTAAAGCTACGGTATGTTCCACAATCTGTTCTCCACGGAGTGAAATCAAAGAAAGGCTTTTCGTCCAGAAAAACTTCATTCTTTTTAGGGAGATATTCATCTCCGTTTCCCCATCCGCCATGACCTGTTGTTATATACTGAAACCTTACGTTTTTCACACCTTCCGGCACTTCAAAATCAACAGTAAGTGTATCGGTTTTAAACATTGTTCCATATTCCTGACCAGCCATTTCCATAACGTTGGTAGTGTTAAAAACCGGTTGAACCCAATATTTCTTCCGGGGTTTGTCGGAAACCTCCTGTTCGTTCAAAAAGTATTTTAAATGCAGGCTTACCCGATGTCCTCCTTTATCATAATTACCAACAAATACGCCAATCCAACATTCATCCTGCAATACAGGCAAAAGATGACTTACGTCTTCTTTGTAGCTAACAGAATCGGTCCATAGAATGCCAACATTGCGTTTGGTATTAAAATAATTTACTCCAAACGGGGTAAAGAAGCGTGT
>ENA-ORCT01000521-ORCT01000521.1-marine-metagenome-genome-assembly--contig:-NODE-521-length-18176-cov-3.684126_pt1 | contig 18176 bp, 15 predicted proteins | sample MGYA00248632_ERZ508511 | MGnify/ENA primary metagenome ERZ508511 (study PRJEB26182, sample SAMN06268839) | marine metagenome | isolation source: Tt an P1-techrep anaerobic enrichment on pine from sediment...
TCAAGGGTGACCGCAGCAAAGGACCGGGCGAACAAGCCAGCCCGGACTACTACCTGCGGGTAGTAGACGAGACCGATGATGAGATTGTGGTCTCCGGCGCCAAGGCGCACATTACCGCATCGGCCTACACGGATGAGATGCTGGTGATTCCCACGCGCAACCTGACTGAAGAGGAGGCGGATTACGCGGTGGCTTTTGCCATTCCGGTCAATACCCGGGGGATCACCCAGATCTGTCGCCCAAGCTTTCGCTATGAAGACAAGTATCACTTCCCCACACCTCGGCCCAAGAGGGGGCACGTCGAGGCCCTGGTGATTTTTGACAATGTGCGCGTTCCCAAGGAGCGGGTTTTTCTCCTTCGGGAATGGCAGGCCGCCCAGTTTGTGGCCTATGCCTTTTCGGCCTTTCACCGATTTACAGCCGTTACCTACAAAATCCCGATTCTCGAATACATGACCGGCATGGGCCTGCTGGCGGCCGAGGCCAACGGTATCGAGAAGGCCTCCCACGTTCGTGAGCAATTCATCGAAATGATCAAGTATACGGAGACCACCAAGGCTCTGGCCCAGGCGGCCATCGCCGAGCCGGAGGATTTCGCCGGGTCCGGACTGTATGTGGCCAGCCGCCTGCGCTCCAATATGGCAAAGCTTCATTTCGCCTCCAACTTCCACGAGTTTGTCCGGGGCATCCAGGACCTAGCCGGCGGTCTTCTGGTCACTCAGCCGTCCTATCAGGACTGGGAGCGCCTTGAGTTGAGACCGTATCTCGAGCGCTACATGGGCGGGGCCGGCAACTATACTGCTGAAGAACGGCTGAAGCTGATGAGCATGCTGCATCACCTGGTGGCCAGCGATTTTGCCGGCTGGCACGAGGTCTGCACCATCCACGCCGAAGGCTCGTTTGCCGCCCAGAAAATGATGCTTTACGCTGAAGCGCCAATGGACCTGTACAAGCAGAAGGCCAAGGACGTATTGGGCCTGAACGTATAACCCGCACCGCCTGTTTGCGGGAGATAAGGAGCGTAGCATGTTCAAGACAGAAGTCTGTGATATACTGAACATTGAATACCCTATTATTCTGGGGGGGATGGTCTGGGTCGGCAAGGCGGATCTCGTGGCAGCTGTGTCCGAGGCTGGCGGATTGGGGCTTCTGGGGGCCGGCGGCATGACAATCCAGGACATCGAATCCGAAACCAGGCAGATCCGGCAGCAGACCAAAAAACCGTTTGGCGTGAACATTCCCCTCGTGCGGCCGGATGCCGCGGATATGATCCGGGCCGCTGCCAGCGGCGGAGCCTCGGTGATCAGCACCTCCTCGGGCAGCCCAAAGGCATACACGCACATGATCAAGGAAATGGGGCTCAAGGTGATCCATGTGGTCTCGTCTGTCAAATTCGCCCGGAAATGCGAGGAGGCCGGTGTGGATATCATCGTGGCCGAAGGGTTCGAGGCCGGGGGGCACAATGGTTTCGACGAAATTACCACCATGTCCCTGACTCCCCAGGTGGCCGCAGCCGTTAATACGCCGGTGGTGACTGCCGGCGGCGTTGGAGACGGCAGAGGCTTTGTTGCCGCGCTTGCCCTGGGGGCCAAAGGGGTGCAGATGGGAACCCGTTTCATGGCGACTCATGAATCCGCAGCCCACCCCAATGTGAAGGAAGCTGTTCTGAAACTGGAGGATAGCGGCACCTGTATCACCGGTCGGACCACGGTCGGCCCGACGCGCTGCATTAAAAACAAGTTGACCGACATGATTATTGACGAGGAGAGAAAAGGCACACCGCCGGAAAAGCTTTTTGAGATGATCGGCGGTGGACGGTCGATTACCGCGTGCGTGGAGGGCGATTGCCAAGAAGGATCCACTTACTGCGGGCAGATCGGGGGCGCAATCGATTCCCTGAAGAGCGCCAAAGAAGTTATCGACAGTGTGATTCGTGAAGCCCGGGAGATGATCGAGGCGTTGCAGCCGCTGATTCAGTCACACGGCTGATTGACATCTTCAGGCGTGTCAGGCCTTGACCTGCTATGGCGATGGGGGGGCTTGCCCAGGCCAGCCGTTTGTGTATGGCTTCATTTGCGCAATTTCATGGGAGGGATTATGAAGAACCTGAGAGGCAGAGTTGCGTTGCTCACCGGCGGTTCACGGGGTCTTGGCGCATATGTTGCCGAAGCCCTGGCCGGAGAAGGGGTCAACCTGGCCCTGACCGCCCGGTCCGAAGCCGGGCTGGCCTCGACTGCCAAAAAGTTGCGTCGCTTTGATGTTGACGTCCGCATCTACCCCGCGGATATCACTGATTCAGCATCCAGAGCGGATTTGCTGGCGCAGGTAAGAGCGGATTTCGGGCCGATCGATCTGTTGATCAATAATGCCGGCATTGAGTGGGTGAGTTCCTACACGGCTATTCCCCCTGACCATATTGAAAAAATGCTTCAGACCAATCTGATGGCACCGATGCTCCTCACCCGCCTGGCTCTGCCGGACATGCTCGCGCGAGGAACGGGTCACATCGTTACCATGTCCTCTCTGGGCGGCAAGAAGGGCTCTCCCTATTCGGCAACCTATGCGGCCACCAAAGCCGGATTGATTCAATGGATCAGCGGTTTGAGGGCTGAGCTGTACAAGACCGGGGTAAGCGCATCGGTTATCTGCCCGGGGTTTGTCGCCGAGTCGGGCATGTTTGCCGTTTACAACAAGCGGGCACCGAGAATCACCGGGGAGACCACTCCGAGCAAGGTGGCCCGGGCGGTCATCCGCGCTATTAAAAAGGATGTCGGAGAAATCGTCGTCAATTCCAAGGCCATGTGGCCGCTGATAATGATGGAGGCCATCCATCCGGACTTGTCAGGCTGGGTGCTCAGAACCTTCGGGGTGCATGATTTTTACCGAAGACAGGCCAAGGAAAATGAAGCGAAGGGGCTTTGATGAAAGATAAAAATGCACGTTTTTGTCCTGCCGGTGGACAACTCCTGAAAAAAATTTACTCTCCTGATTGCACTTGCATGAACAAATTTGATAAAGGGAAATTTTTTTTCTCACAGGAGGAGTTCAACCACCATCATGACCCCATCATCAATATCATCTGCGGTTTCCAGAGTAGGGTATCTCTATGTCGTGCTGGCAGCTGTCTGCTGGGGGACAGCCGGCTCTGCGGCCAAATTCCTCATGAACGCGGGGGTGACTTCGTTTCAATTGGTCCAACTCCGGGTAACCGTAGCCACCGTTGTTCTCTTTCTCTGGCTTTTTACCTTTCAGCGTCACCTTTTGCGGATCAGCAAAAAGGATTTGCCCTATCTGATCAGCCTCGGGGCTTTTGCCATGGCAGCCGCTCAATTTACCTATCTTCTGGCTATCAGTAAGATTCAGGTCGCGGCTGCCATCCTCCTGCAGTACATGGCCCCAACCCTTATCATTCTGTATTCTATCATTTTCAAAAGGGAAAAACTCACCCCACTGCTGCTCGTTGCTGTCGTCGGCGCCACGGCAGGGTGCTATCTGCTGGTGGGCGGCTATCGTTTGAATGTCCTTTCCATGAATCGCATCGGTATCATCAGCGGACTTTTGGCTGCTGTTTTCTTTGCCTGGTATTCCCTTCAAGGGGAATATGGCATGCGAAAGTATCCGTCTTTGACCGTGCTTTTTTATGCGTTGTTGTTTGCCACGGTATCTTGGAATATCTTCTATCCGCCCCTGGAGGCCTTTTCGCGGGAGTATTCGCCGGCAAGTTGGGGATGGATTTTTTTTATTGGCATTATGGGAACGGCTCTTCCTTTCGGCCTCTACCTGAAAGGCGTCAGCCTCATCCGTTCCACCCGGGCCTGCCTCACGGCCATGCTGGAGCCAATTATCGCCGGCATCGTTTCCTATTTTTTCTTAAACGAGGCGATGGAGCCCTTGCAGATCCTGGGCGGATTTCTGGTGGTTCTTTCGGTGGCTCTTCCCCAGTTCAGGCAAGATACTGATGAGACCACAGCGGAATACCTCCGGATGAAGAAAGCGGTTGATCGCAGTTAAGGAAATCGAATTTAATCCGCGTTTTTGAGCAGACGATTTCGTTTGTTAACGATTCGGGCTGTGGCGGCAGGCGAACGTCAGGTAGAAAACGCCAAGATTTAATAATGTCAGGGATGAAATGGTCACGAAAACGATTGGACCGGCGGCAAAAAGATCGGCCAATGCGATCAGCCGGCCGTCTGTTAAATATATACGAGCCCGCATAAGGTCAGTTTGGCCAGTGCAGGGAGACGCATTATATCCTCCGGTACGACCCGCGCACACTTGATAGTTGACATTTAGGTACATGAATTGTCTGGTGGGCGCTTTTCCTCCTCAAGCCATACCAGAAACAGCCGGTAACTCAGTGTGAAGACCACCGCGCCAACAAACAAGCCGATAATACCTGAACTCAGAAATCCTCCAATCGCCCCGATAAAAATTACCGCCATTGGCACATCGACCCCCCGTCCAAGAAGGATCGGTTTCAAGAAATTATCCAGCAGCGTGACAAATATACTCCAGATCATGAACAGTACGGCAGGGAAGGTGTCTGCCGTTGAGAATACATAGATAATCGTTGGAATGATGACCAGAGCCGGGCCGACCTGGATCACTGCCAGAACGAGGCAGACCAGCGCCAGGAGGCCTGCCGCCGGCAGGCCGACGGCAAGAAAGCCGAGCCCGGCAAGTGATGACTGGATCAGCGCCACACCCACGATGCCCCGCGTAACGCTTCGAACGGTTGCCTGGGCCAGGTCAACGAAATCGGCTCCGCGTTCCCCCGCCAGACGCACGGCAATCGAATCAGCCGCCGAGGTGCCGCTTTTCGCCTGATTCAACAGCACCCCGGCGATAATTATGGCGAATATAAACTGCAGAATTCCGAAAATCGCACCGGCCGTCATCGACAGCATCCAGCTTCCAATCGCCCTGACCTGGGGTTTAATTTCCTGGAGCGCCTCCTGGAGATTGGTGGAGGCCAGACGCCAGAATTTATCCAGGGATTCACCGACGATCGGCCAACCGCGGATCGTTTCCGGCGGTGGTGGTATAGTCAGCGTCCCATCTCCAAGGTCCTTTGCCAGAGTCTGAGCGCCGTCGATCAGGGTTCCCACGAGTATGAGCGTCGGAACAATGAAGACAACCAGAAGCAGGGCGGTAAACAGCACGGCTGAGAGGCCGCTGCGTCCGCCCAGGGCGGATTGAAATCGTCGGTAACCGGGTTTTACGGCAACCGCGATGATGATGCCCCAGATAATCGGCACAATGAATGGCCGGGCGATGACAAAACACCACGCGATGAGCAGCGCAACCAGGCCGATGCGAATGGTGGCCTCGAGCGCGCGGTTTAAAAACAGCTTGTCTTCCAATGGCGACCCGTTGTTTGTCATGCTGCGCTCCGATTTTTTGAAATTTATTTAATCGGTATCTACAACCCGGATAACCGGGAAAATTACAGCGTCGTTAAATTGCTGACCAGCAGGGTAACTCTGAAAAAGATCGGGACTTTTGATACGATTTTCTGGCAGAAATCCTGTTCGGTGAAGAGGGAGGCAGATTTTGTCAGGTTGAGTGAATAGATCAGGGATTACCGGGGCGCAGTTCGAAAATGATATTGTTCATATGTACCAGATATTCGGCTTTTGTGCCTTATTTTCTAACTTCTGACAGAAAAAAACAATAAACCTCTTTGACTATTCCTGATCGCTATCGGGATCGAAATCGAAAAGCTACTGGACTTGGACGCGACTAACCGGATGTGTACCGCCTTGCAAAAGACGACGCTCTGCCGCCTATGGGATCGAGAAAATCGATTTCGATACCGATTGCGATCCCGATCCCGACAAGCAATGTGCCGTACGCTTATTCTTCGCGCCGGTGATGCATGTTTGGCTGCGGCTTGTCCGCGTTGGTACATTATTATTAAGCAATAACGACCATCTCGGTGGGTTCCTCAACCACCTCGCCGATGATTGCGCCGGGCATTACGCCGGCCGATTGCAGTGCATTCCGGAGCGCCTCCGCGCTTTCTTTCTCCACACTGATTAGCAGGCCGCCCGAGGTCTGGGGGTCGTACAGGATATCGACGAGTGCACGGTCTACGGACGGCATTACCCGGGTCATTTGCTCCCGAAACTCCCTGTTTCTGTAGGCACCCGCCGGTATCAGACCCATGGCAGCGAAATCCCTGGTTTCGGGAATCACGGGTATCGCGGCCGAATCGATCCGGATGCCCAGACCGGTTCCTGTCACCATTTCAGCCAGGTGCCCGATCAGTCCGAATCCGGTTATGTCCGTGCAGGCATTCACCGGATAGGGTTCCATGACTCTGGCGGCATCCCGGTTCAGGGTGGCCATGAGTCGGGTCACCGTCTCGATGGTATCCGGCGATGCAAGGCCGCCTTTGATGGCCGTGTTGATGATGCCCGTTCCCAGGGGTTTTGTGAGAATCAGTCGGTCGCCGGCTTTCAGGTTGCCATTGGTGAGCACCCGGTCCGGATGAACAAAACCGGTAACAGACAGACCGTATTTGAGTTCCTTGTCTTCGACGCTGTGGCCCCCCACCAGCACAACGTCCGCTTCTTTCATTTTATCAATCCCGCCCTGAATGATTTGGCGCAGCACCGAGATATCCATATCCTTCAGGGGAAAGGCCACAAGATTCATGGCGGTTTTCGGAACGCCGCCCATGGCATATACATCGCTCAGGGCGTTTGCGGCGGCGATCTGTCCAAACCAGTACGGATCGTCTACAATGGGGGTGAAAAAATCAACGGTCTGGATCAGGGCGATGTCGTCGTTTATCCGGTAAACGCCCGCATCATCGGCACGTTCCAGCCCAACCAGCAGATTTTTGTCGGTGGGAAATTCAATTCCGCACAGCGCGCGATCCAGGTCCCCTGGAGCCAGTTTGGAGGCTCACCCCGACCCGCTGACGGTTTGCGTAAGGCGAAGGTTTTCAGGCGTTGTCATGGTCTCTCTGTTTCAGTCTTGATTCAGTCGCTAGTTCAGAAACGTGGATTAAATTGTCATTAATTGGATTCACGTCCCTTGCCGCACCGTCAATCGTTTTGTTCACCGAACGGGCACGGCAGTTCATTCACATCAAAAATATGCATCTTACCGCAAAACGGACAGGGGGACAACAGTTCGACCCTGGCATCCCATTTTCTATTGCCGTTTAAATCCTGGGATATGCCGCGATCCTCGATGATCCTGAAATGATCATTGTCAAACGGGCGACCCGTGTCGGGGCATATGAAGATGAATTTCATCGGGTAACCGCTATAAAATTGAAAAACGTTCACGGAAGCTGTAGATCGTTCAGATCGTCGCTCGGTTTTCGAAGCGCCGTTTCCATCGCCTTTGGAATATGTCTTATTATTTCAAAAATTTGGCTTGCCGGCGTTGGTTCGGCCAAACAGCCGGCAATACGATTGATCCTGGCGGCCGCTGTTGCCGCTTCGGGAACCGGCATGCCTGTCCCGGTAAGGGCTGAAACCAGTCCGGTGAGGGTGTCACCGGTCCCCCCCATGGCCTCCATAGCCTCCACAGCCGGTTTGTCGACCGCTTCCCGAACACCGCCTTTATCGGCCAGATAATCACGCTTTCCTTTAACCATAAGATAACGGGCCGCATTGTCATGGTCATAGGCGCGGCGGATCAGGTCCGGGACTTTGTTTTCGTCGTGGAGAATGAATCCGCGGGTGTAAAACGGGTGAGGTGCGGCTTCATCCGCCAGAAACGCCAGTTCACCAACATCCGGTGTGAACAGATCGTATAGAGGGGCGCTGCCGCTCATTTTGGCGGCATACATGAAACCGGCATCGGCAATCAGCACGGGGCGTTCGGAAATATCTTCCACCGCAAACAGCACCCGGTTGTGCCAGTCCACATCGGGCTGAAGGTAATGAAACGTGATGACACTGAAATTAAATCGGTTCAGCGACCGGGTAATATAGTCGTACAACCGCCGACTGCCGTCGCCCAGACCGATATCCCCCACGAGAAAACCCGTAACCGGCGGGCCTCCGAGGACATTCAGCGCCCTGGCAGCCGCTGCCAGCAGCGCCGGGGTTCCCCGATTTACCGGTATGTTTTTTCCGTCAATCTGAATGGTATCATCTGAGAGTTTTACTTCCCCGACGGTAAGGGGAAAATCTGCGCTCGGCACGGTTCCGACTACGGCAAGCATCGGCGGCGGGTCTCCTCATAGGCCAGTTCGAGAGCATACCCGCAAAGGGTATGCCCGATTTGACGGGGACTCGGCACATCGTCCAGTGTCCTGCCAACCATTTTTTCGGCCAGATATGGAACGTCCGGGCAGCCGCCCCCTGAGACGTTGACTATCGTGCGGGTTTCTTTTTCGACGACCAGTTTCATGTTGGCGGCGCGAACCATCAGGTGCTCGCCAAAGTCCTTGACCTGAAACAGTCCAACCGGCTGGAGAAGCGGGCCGGTAACCGGCACGACGGACAGCGGCGTGAGACCTGCTTCGTCGAGTTCCCGTAAAATGTTGAGTTCTTCGATGAGCGGAAAGGTGATCACCAGATCGCAGCCGGTGCGAATTTCCGGCGGAGGCCCCATCACGCTGATTTTCCAACCTTTTGCTGTGAGCCGGTTTTCCGCCTGAATTACTTCACTGGTGTTTTCAAACACCAGAATCCCGCGATCCGCCGGCGACGCCGTCGCCGACGGTTTTGCGTTGCCGCATATCTTTTTAAATAATCTCCGAAAGACCACGATCAGGTCCTGCTGATAACGAGTCGGTATCCATCGCCATCGGGCTGGATATCTGTCACTTTGCAGCTCTGGCTCTCGGCAGCCCGGGATACATTCTCCTTTGACGTGTCCGTGTCCACCAGAACAATGATTTCCCCGTCGTTTCCATTTTTGATCTCATTCAAGGTCATCAAAACCGGCTGCGGACAAGAAAGACCTCGTGCATCGACTGTAGTGCTCATGACAAAACTCCTTATGCCGTTTTCTTATTCATGGTAAAACCGATAAACAGGCACACGATAAGCCCGACAACGACTGCGGCAATCCCGTGGGGCCCAACACCTTTGGGAGAACTGGCGAGCCCGAAGTTGTGAGCAAATCCGGCACCGACAATCATCCCCATTACAAAAACGGCTGCATCCCCGTCCCCTTCACCGGATAGAAAAAGCTGACGCCCGGGGCATCCGCCGGCAAGAGCAAAGGCAAGGCCGGCCAGGGTCATGCCGGCAAAATTCCAGATTTGCATGGTGTGTGCCACCGGCTGGCCGGTAAAACCCGGATTAAACTGCCCGAGGATCAGGTTGGTTAAAAATGCAAAAGCAACCAGGCTGATGAAACCGGATAGCAGATGAAACTGGCGGAACAGCACAAGGTCCCGGATGGCGCCCATGGTGCAGAATCGGCTGCGCTGGGCTAAAAAACCGATGCCGAGCCCGACGATCAGCGCCAGGAAGAGGGGAGCGTGCATGGCTCCGGGTCCTTTTACGCTGTAGAACAGTACATCGCTTTTTCCCTCGCCCGTGACCTGTGGATTCACGAGCATCAGTATCAGAAACCCGATCATGGTCAGCGGCAGCATCCACCCGACGGTGGTGTGTGTCGTCTGGGTGCGGCCGAGATTGTAACCGTTTTTCAGGAAAAGGGTGCCGATCCAGATGCCGAATGTCAGGCCGAGCAGACCCAGGATGGCATTCCCGTCTCCACCGGCAAGCCGCAACACCGCCCGCCACGGGCATCCCAGAAAAACCAGGGCACCGATCATGGCAAATACCCCCAGTACAAATCGGACAATGGGTGCGGAGCCGACCCGGGGCCGAAATTCTTTGAACAGGTAGGCAGCGATCATCGATCCGATAACAAAGCCGATGATTTCAGGCCGGATGTACTGCACGACAGCCGCCCGGTGAAGACCGAGCGCACCTGCAATGTCTCGTTCAAAACAGGCTACGCAAATGCCCATGTTCCCGGGATTTCCAAGTTTCTGCAGCAGTGCGGCCAGAATCCCGATGACTGCTCCTACACTGATGATTCCCCGCTGGGTGGCAAAAAAGTTTTTCATACGCTTTTTCTCGCTCCTTTCCTGAAATTTTAAAATCGGGCAGATGTTTCGAGAAGTAAGTCATTTTTCATAAAAATGTCTTAATGTCCAATTCGTAATTTGGATACGTCGCTCAGCAGTCATTGACTCTATCAATGGTTGGTGGGAATAATTTTCATATACACGATGTGGGAGAGATTCAGGAAAGGTTGATTTACTGATGCGGAATTAAAACCCTGGCTTTTGAATATTCTATAGAAGGTGGTTGCTTTGGTGGGATGAGTTTTTTGAAGGATACTTGAGGCGGAAGATATTCAAACAGGCTCTAACGCTGATAAATAAAGGGGGGAGTGATTAGAATTTTATCCAGCTCAGCCCCGCGCGATCCCGCCACTTCCTGAGCACGTTGATTCGTTTTTTGCGGATCAGCCCCATTATGTACTTTGAAGAGTAGTCAGGCTCGATAAGTGGCCTGGGATTCAGGTTCCAGTCATCGCAATCATAGCCGACGACGTTCATGTAAGGCGTGTAGACGGGTTTGAAAAGATCAACGTCTTCCCGGGTGAACCAGTGACGCCAGTCTCCGGCCGATTTTTTCCGGATAACTTTTGATTTTTTACTTGAGTTTGGGATTTGGGCATTCTCGTTCACCGTGAATCCGAGATATTCATTCAGTTTGAAGAATGCCCCGCTCAGCATGTCTTCGTATTTGAAGATGAACCATTCACTGCCAAGATTTTCTACGAAATTCAGCAGACTTTCGTAACGAAGCTGTTCTTCCCCGATGATATCTTCTGTCCTAGCCGGCCAGTTATAATAACCCGCATAACGGCACAGTGTGTGGAAGGGAATAGAATTTGGATTCTGTTCTTTTTGAAGAATATGCTCCAGGTGAGCCCTGAACTGCTTTTTTCTGCCTCGATAGCCGTTATGCCAGCGGTATAGCATGCGGCTTACGGCAATGTCGCGGGGATCACGAACCAACCAGATCAGACGGTCATAGCGCGTATGATTCAAATGCTCCGTGTAAATGTCAACGCCATTGTATTTTCGTTCTTTGTATTTATAAATGTGCTTGTATACAGCATTTTGGTGGTCGCCCAGATATTTCCCGGGCAGACCGCCTGAAAAGGCCGCGCAATCCGGCAATCCCCCCGCCACCTTTTGCAACAGCGCCGTGGTCCCTGATTTGCCTAATCCCAATATGAGAACTTTCATGGTATTTTCCCGGAAAAAAATGTTGGATTATTCTTCGGCAGTGTGTGGTTCGCAGTGACTGAAATCGCGTGTGAGCCAGATCGGGGAGCGCTGGATGCCGGTTGATAATGATACCGTACTGTAAACCAGATAAAGGTCTGTGTGCAATGTTTTCAAACAGGCTCTCAATCCGTCCTCCCGATTGACCAGCATACTGACAGTTTCAGCATTCGATTCGGTTATTCGGATTGGGGCGGATCTTTCCTTCGGCGATAGGCCCGGGCCAGTCCGCCGGCAGATGTTTCCCGGTACAGGTGCGGCAGGGCCTGGCCGGTTTCCTTCATGACGAGGACGACTTCGTCAAACGGAATTATATGCGAGCCGTCGGAGAGCAGGGCAAAGTGTGCGCAGGAAAGCGCCCGCGTGGCGGCATGGGCATTTCGTTCGATGCAGGGAATCTGGACCAGACCGGCCACCGGATCACAGGTGAGCCCGAGGTGGTGCTCGAGGCCCATCTCGGCGGCATATTCGATTTGCCGGATCGTTCCGCCCAGAAGCTGAGCAGCCGCTCCGGCCGCCATGGAACAGGCTGTGCCGACCTCGCCCTGGCAGCCTACTTCGGCCCCTGAAATAGAGCCGTTGGTCTTGACCAGATTGCCTATCAGACCGGCTGTGGCCAGTGCCCGGAGTATGTCTTGCCGGGTGCATTCAATGGTTTGGGCCAGGAAGTGGAGCACTGCCGGTAAGACACCGCAGGCACCGCAGGTGGGGGCGGTGACGATAACTCCGCCGGATGCGTTTTCTTCGGATACGGCGTAGGCATAAGCCGCCAGAAGGCCGTTTTGCTGGAGGGGCGGGGTGAACATGGAGGCTTTCCGGTGAAGAGAGAGTGCCTTTCTGGCAACCCCCAGCCCGCCGGGAAGCGCTCCTTCTGTCGCCAGCCCCCGTTTCAGCGCGTCGGTCATGGCTGTCCAGATTCGGTCAAGAAATTCCCAGATTTCGCCTCCCTCGATATTTTCCACAATCGCCCACATCGGATCGCCCGTTCGGTCGCTATGCGCCATGATGCCGGCCATGGAGTTGAGCGGATAGATGCCGTCGTCCACCTCTGAGTTGTTTATTTCCGACAGGGCGCCGCCGCCGACACTGTAGACTTCCCAGGTGGTCAGAACATTGCCGGAACCATCCAGCGATTCAAACCGCATGCCATTGGGGTGGAAGGGCAGGTTAGCTTCCTCGCGCCAGATGATTTCAACGGGTCTGGGAGAAAAGGCATCGCAGATGGCCCGGTCGGTAAGATGGCCCTTGCCCGTGGCAGCGAGGCTGGCAAACAGGGTGACCCGGTAGCCGGCTGCGTCCGGATTTTCAGCAAGAAATCGCATGGCTGCCCGGCGCGGCGCCATGGTGTGGCTGCTCGAGGGGCCGACTCCGATTCGGTACAGCTTCCGGATGGATTCCATCAATAGAATTCCCGGATGATTTCCTGCTCCGCACGGAACAGGTATGCAATCAATGCAGCGCGGAGCCACATCCCGTTTCGTTCCTGACGCCAGTAACCTGCCCGCGGGTCTTTGTCCACGGCCACATCGATTTCGTATCGACGGGGCAGGGGATGCATGATCACGCAGTGGGGTTGAATCATGTCCAGGTTCTCTTTCCGGAAATGAAATTCCGGGTAGGTTTCCGTTTCACTCACCGGGTCTTCCGCATATTCATTCTGGATTCGCGTCATGTAGATAGCGTCTACCTCCGGCATGATGCTGCGGAAATCATCGGTTTCCAAAAAACGGATGTCATGACGGACCAGAAATTCCTTGATATCGTCCCGCATACTGAAAATTTTCGGCGAGACATAATACAGGGTCACGTCATGGTAGTTTTTCATCAGATAGCTCAGCGAGCGGACGGTTCGTCCCCGTTTCAGGTCTCCGACCATGGCGATTTTTTTGCCGTCAAGGCCGCCGATGTCCCGGAATGATCGCTCAAGGGTGTAAATATCCAGCAGTGCCTGGGTGGGGTGCTGATCCGGTCCGGAGCCGCCGTTGATAACCGGTACGGGGCGCTCGGAACTATTCAGGACCCACGCGGTTTTTTCCACGAATCCGGCCTCCGGGTGCCGGGCAATGATCAGGTCCACGTAACTGGAAAACGTTCGGATCGTATCCTCCTGGGATTCACCCTTGACCTCGGAACTGGTCGACGTGCCCCGGATTTCGGATATGCTGATCCCCAGGATCTGGCAGGCATTGACAAACGAGAGAAACGTCCGGGTGGATGGCTGAACAAAATAGAGCATGGCCCGTTTGTTGGGCAGGAGCCGCCGCAGTTTGGTCGCCCCGATTTGCGTTCGTGCAAGGGTGCGGGTTTTGTCGGAAAGATCGCACAGAAAGTCCAGAAACGGTCTATCAAACTGCTGAGCAAATACGATGTCAAAGAGCCGGTCATCCGTTTTGAAAAAGTCGAGTTTTTCGCTCTTGTCCTGGCTGTAAAATTCTTCCCAGCCTTCGTAGGTATGGATCGTTGTTTCGGCAAATTTTTCCATGGTGGAATCCTTATAAAAACGGTTGTCAAAGAATTTGATCGTTCGGTGGGCCCGGCAGTTGACTTGATCGAATGGATCTGAAATGAAATATGTAATGTACCGCCAATTCACTCCGTTGTTTTTTGCGTGGCAATGTATGGTAAAACCTGCGGGGTGTCAACTTCGATCCAGCCACCGATTCGGACATTCCCTTTTGATCGATACATAATACCCTGAACTGTCACAAATAGCACCTCTCATTCTCCACTAGTTCGTTTAAAAATATATTGCATGATGGCGAATTGGATGATAGTTGACTAAGTTTTTTAACAAAATTGAAACCCGACGTGGTTTTTGACACTCTCCTTCAAGGAAAGGACGAGCCATGACAGTCAATTTGAAGAACCGGAATTTTCTCACACTTATGGATTTTACTACCGACGAAATCCAGTATCTGCTCAATCTTTCCGCTGACCTGAAACAGGCGAAACGAAATGGTGTTGAAGAGCAGCGGCTTTGCGGGAAAAATATTGTTCTGATTTTTGAAAAAACGTCGACCCGAACCCGCTGCGCTTTTGAAACGGCGGCCTACGATCAGGGCGCCAGGGTCACTTTCATCGCTCCGGCGGATTCTCAGATGGGTAAAAAGGAATCAATGAAAGACACGGCCCGGGTTCTGGGGCGGATGTACGATGGGATCGAATACCGGGGCTACGGGCAGCGGATTGTCGAAGAACTTGGCCGATATTCCGGCGTGCCGGTCTGGAACGGGTTGACGGATGAATTCCATCCGACCCAGGTCCTGGCAGATCTTCTGACTGTCATGGAACACTGCGACAAGCCGCTCAATCAGGTCCGTCTGGCATATCTCGGCGATGCCCGGAACAATATGGGAAATTCCCTGCTTATTGGCGCCGCTAAAATGGGTTTGGATTTCAGGGCGGTTGCCCCGAGAAATGTCCAGCCGAACCCGGAGTTGGTGGAAACGGCGCGGAAAATTGCCGATCAGACCGGGGCCAATATTCAGGTCACCGACGATCTGGACGATGGCGTCCGCAACTGCGATTTCCTGTATACCGATGTGTGGGTCTCCATGGGTGAACCCGAGTCGGTATGGGAGGAGCGTATTCAACTGCTCAAACCCTACCAGGTGAACCGCCAGGTCCTTGAGAAGACCGGCAACCCGGACGTGAAGTTCATGCATTGCCTGCCAGCGTATCACAACCGGCAAACCGAAGTGGGGGAGGCGATTTTTCAAAAGTTCGGATTAGAGGCCATGGAAGTGACCGAAGAGGTGTTTGAATCCCCTGCATCTGTCGTATTTGACGAAGCGGAGAACCGGGTTCATACCATAAAGGCGGTCATGGCTGCAACAATTGCCGGATAAAATACCTGAATTCGATTCATTCGAAACGACTGCGCAGCCTGCCCCGGTTTTTCAAGACCGGGGCATAGTTTTAGACAATTTGCGGCGATTTGGGCCGCTTTCACGTATTTGCAGCTTCGCTTTTTGACCCTGAAAGGGTCTCACATACCAGCCCCGGGCAACGCCCGGGGAATGTGGTATTTTAAACAAATCAGCCCTGAAAGGGCGATACATAAACATTTGCTCCTCAATCCCACAGGTATTGCTCGTCATAGTCAACTCCGTATCGTTTGAGAAAATCACGCAACTCTTCCTTGAACGTTCGGTTGCGATGATGGTTCTGTTGATTGGCGATGTACTCGATCAGTTTGGGCAACTGGGACTGCCCCAGTGAAAACGCGCCGTAACCTGCCTGCCACGCAAAACCATACATTTTAGGGCGTTGATCCTTGAACCATGCGGATGAGGACTTCTTGATTTCTTCCATCAACTTGCTGACGGTCAATGTTCTGGGCAGGGTGCAGGCAATATGCACATGGTCCTCCGTGCCGCCAACCCGATAAGCCTCACACCCAAATGAGCGGCAGGCCCCAGCCAGGTAGGCGTGAAGTTCCGACTGGATGTCTTCCTTGATCCAGCGTTCCCGGTTTTTGGCGCTGAATACCAGATGAATAAGGATTTTGGACAGGGATTGCGCCACATCACGGTCCTTTCGTTTTATGTCTCGCCCTTACAGGGCTCAATTTCGGGGTATGCCCATAACCCCGGGCGTTGCCCGGGGCTGGTATGTAACGCCTCTTCAGGGCATGGGTTCAATCCAAGATATGGTGTTTAGCATCGCGTAACACAAAAACAGTAGACCAGAACCCATTTCGTTATGTATTGCCCTTTCAGGGCTCAATTTAAGGGGGGGCGATTACCCTCGGGCGTTGCCCGGGGCTAGTATGTAACGCCCCTTCAGGGCTTGGGCTCAGTTCGAAATATGGTGTTTAGCATCGCATAACACAAAAAGCATTATACCAGAACCCTTTTGCTATGTCTCGCCCTTACAGGGCTCAATTCCGGGGTGTGCCCATTACCCCGGGCGTTGCCCGAGGCTGGTATGTAACGCCCCTTCAGGGCATGGGTTCAATCCAAGATATGGTGTTTAGCATCGCATAATACAAAAACAGTAGACCAGAACCCATTTCGTTATGTATTGCCCTTTCGGGGCTCAATTTAAGGGGGTGCCGATTACCCCCGGGCGTTGCCCGGTGCTGGTATGCATTGCCCCTTTAGGGCTTGGGCTCAGCCTTTCATATAGATCATTGACATCGTGCAATACACGAAATTGTGGTGTATCTTACGCTAAGAAATTTTTTCCCATTCCTTCTTCGGTCTGTCAAATTGCGCTCGAATTGGAAATAGTGCTTTGCTTTTTAGCGCGTTATTCCAATTGCTTATGATAATTGGGGCTATTTGTCAAAAGATGATGGGCAACTATATGTATTCAATATTGCTTTTCCGACCCTGAAAGGGTCATATATACCAGCCCCGGGCAACGCCCGGGGTATACAGCAAAAAAAATTGAGCCCTGAAAGGGCGTTACATAAAAGAGAATCCCGCAGTTCTTCCATGCTATTTGCAGCCAATTTATCGGCTTTCAAAAAGGCTCTAAGATGAGTGAAAAGTATTTAAACCGGATGTGGCTTTGCATAGAAGGAGTTACTATGAAACGAATTGTCTTCATCCTGACACTTGGCCTGGTAGCCGCAGTTTGTGGATGCGGGAAAGAAATGGACATTGACCCGGATGCTGATCCGCAAGGTCATACCGAACCGACGGCAATAACCGCTGCGGCCAATGCGAAAGTGCGTGAAACGCTGCCGCTTGAGGATCAACAGGATTTTGAGGATGCCCGGCGGGGATTGATCGCCACTGATCCGGACCTCCGTGTAGAGGGACCCAATGGTGAGATCATATGGAATCAGCCCGGCTACGGGTTTATCAATGGGAAAGCCCCTGCCAGCGTAAATCCCAGCCTGTGGCGGCAGGCCAGGCTGAACAATATCCACGGTCTCTTTGAAGTGACTCCCGGTATCTACCAACTGCGTGGGTTCTGTCTGTCGAATATGACCATCATAGAAGGAAAGACCGGGTGGATTGTTGTCGATCCGTTGACCACAACTGAAACCGCCACAAGGGCTCTGGACTTTGCCCGCAGTCAGTTAACGAAAAAGCCCGTGGTTGCCATAATATTTACCCACAGCCATATCGATCATTTTGGCGGGGCGCTTGCGTTGATGACCCCTGAAGAGGCTGCCGGGCAAAAGGTTCGAATTATTGCACCCCGCGGATTTATGGAGGAAACCACCAGTGAAAATATGATTGCGGGGATAGCCATGGGCCGTCGTGCCGTTTATCAGTTTGGTACGAATTTGAGTTGTTCGGTGCGTGGGCAGGTGGATACCGGTCTTGGAAAAACGACCCCAATGGGAACATTCGGTATCTTGCCACCGACTGAGATCGTGGATCAGACGCCCCAGGAACTGACAATCGATGGGGTTCGATTCGTGTTTCAATACACGCCCGAGTCGGAAGCGCCGGCTGAGTTGACCTTTTACCTGCCGGATTTCAAAGCATTCTGCGGTGCTGAAATCGTATCTCACAATATGCATAATCTATATACGCTGCGCGGCGCCAAGGTTCGCGATGCGCTGAAGTGGAGCGGCTATATCGATGAGGCAATCGATCTGTTCGGCAATGCCGATATATACTTCGCCAGCCACCACTGGCCGATATGGGGCAATGAGCGGATAATCGAATTCTTAAAAAAACAGAGGGATCTCTACAAATACATTCACGATCAGACGATTCGGCTGGCTAACGCCGGGTATACTCCCCGCGAAATTTCAGAGCAGATCGAACTGCCTGAATCCCTAAGAAATTTTTTCTCAAACCGTGGATATTACGGCACATTGCGGCATAATTCAAAAGCGGTTTATCAGGCCTATTTCGGTTGGTATGATGCGAATCCGGCCCATCTTGACCCTCTGCCGCCCAAAGCAGCCGCCATTCGA
>ENA-ORCT01000522-ORCT01000522.1-marine-metagenome-genome-assembly--contig:-NODE-522-length-18149-cov-3.517541_pt1 | contig 18149 bp, 17 predicted proteins | sample MGYA00248632_ERZ508511 | MGnify/ENA primary metagenome ERZ508511 (study PRJEB26182, sample SAMN06268839) | marine metagenome | isolation source: Tt an P1-techrep anaerobic enrichment on pine from sediment...
GCCGGCGTTGGGAAGAGGGCGACCTGCTGAACTCCGCCTACGCGCTGGAGCAGGCGGCGGGCTTTGTTTCCAAGCCCGAGAAATGGTGGTAATGTCCCGGGCCGAAGAGCGAAGAGCAGGGTTCATCATGAAACGGTTTGGGTTTTCGGCGCTGGTTCTGGCGTCTGTGGCAGCGTGTTCCCCCGAGGTGCCGGATTCGGCGGCGGGCGTTGGGTTTGGCGACTACGGCGCCTATCAAACCGCGCGCGAGCAGCGGTTGCAGGGCGATCCGGTGACGGTTCTGCCGCCGGCAGCCGACGCGCCGATGGACACCGCCGCCTCCGGCCTGCCCGAACTGCCCACTATCGGGGCCGCGCCCGAGGCACAGGCCACGTCCGGGACCGAAACCGCCGCCGCGGCGGCGGACGAAGTTGTGCCCAACAATCCCGGCCTCTCCGACGAGCAGGATTTCCAGGCGGTCAGCGCGCGCGAAACCATCGAAAGCGACCGCGAGCGCTTGGCCACGCTGCGCCAGCAATATGAGGTCATCCAGCCCGAGGCGCTGCCCGACCGCGCGCCCTCCACCGGGCCCAACATCGTGGCCTACGCGCTGAACACCACCAACCGGGTGGGCGAGCAGGCCTATCGCCGCTCCGCGCTCAAGCTGAACTCCAGCCTGCGCGCCTGCGCGCGCTACGCTTCGCCCGACCTCGCGCAGCAGGCCTTTCTCGAGGCCGGCGGCCCGCAACGCGACCGCAAGAACCTCGACCCCGACGGCGACGGCTTCGCCTGCGCCTGGGATCCCACGCCCTTCCGCCTCGCGCGGCGCTGAGGCGGCGTGACCGCACAAAGCTGCCCCTCGCCCAATTGCGGCCCGCGCCGCGGCGGGGCGCAGCCGGACATGGTCGTGCTGCACTACACCGCCATGCCCAGTGCCGAGGCCGCGCTGGAACGGCTGTGCGACCCCTCGGCCGAGGTTTCGGCCCATTACCTGATCGCCGAGGACGGGCGGCTGTTCCAGATGGTCGGGGAGGAGCTGCGCGCCTGGCACGCTGGCGCTGGCTGCTGGGGCGGCGTTACGGACGTCAATTCGCGCTCCATCGGGATCGAGCTGGCCAATACCGGCACCGCCCCTTTTCCCGAGCCGCAGATGGCGGCGCTGGAAGGGCTGCTGCGGGGCATTCTGGCGCGCTGGTCGATCCCGCCCGAACGGGTGATCGCCCATTCCGACATGGCGCCCGCGCGCAAATCCGACCCCGGCCGCCATTTCGACTGGCGCCGGCTGGCCCGCCAGGGCTTGTCGGTCTGGCCCCGACCCGGGACTGCCGCGCCCGACGAGGCGGCTTTCCGCACCGCGCTGCAGGCTTTCGGCTATGGGGGCGAGCACCCCACCGAGCTGCTGCTCGATGCGCTGCGCCAGCGCTTCCGCCCCTGGGCGGCGGGGCCGCTGGGGCCCGCGGACATGGCCGTGGCGCTGGACCTCGCCCGCCGCTTCCCCGTTGACCGGGGGCGGGGCGATACCTAAATAACCCTTGCGTGCGGATGGCCGGATGGCCGCGGGGGAGACCCCGAGGAAAGTCCGGACTCCACGAAGCGACGGTGCCGGGTAACGCCCGGCCGGGGAAACCCGAGGGAAAGCGCCACAGAGAACAGACCGCCCCCGCATGGGGGTAAGGGTGAAACGGTGGGGTAAGAGCCCACCGCGGGGCTGGCAACAGTCCCGGCACGGCAAGCCCCACCGGGAGCAATGCCGAATAGGGACCTCGCGGGGCTTTGACCCCAGGGCGGCTTCGGCCCAGAGGTCCGGGTAGGCAGCTAAAGCGCGCCGGCAACGGCGGGCTGAGAGGAATGGTCATCCAGGGAGGGCAACCTCCTGGACAGAATCCGGCTTACAGGCCATCCGCGCGCGAATTGCTGTTGACTCGGCCAGTCTTACCAGTAAAAGGCGGGCTTCAAGGATTTTCACGGGACGCGCCACGCGGCCCGCGCGACGGAGAAGAAACATGGCGAAGCCGACCACCATCAAGATCCGCCTGAACTCGACCGCGGGCACCGGCCACTTCTACGTGACCAAGAAGAACGCCCGCACCATGACCGAGAAGATGGTCGTGAACAAATACGACCCGGTCGTGCGCAAGCATGTCGAGTACAAGGAAGGCAAGATCAAGTAAGCGACAGGCTTGCTGATCCTGTGACAAGGGCCGCGCCGAGAGCGCGGCCTTTTTCGTTTGTCAGATTGCGGCGCCTGACGGCGCCATTTCTTTTTTTCGCGCCGCGCCTTCGGCGCGCCGCGGTTTGAGTATTTGGACCAAGAAGAAGGGATGTGACTTCTTCTTGGAAAAAATACTCAAAAGAAAAGGGCCGGCGCTGGGCCGGCCCTCTCGGTTCTGGGTGTTCCGCGCGTCACTCGCGATTGCCGAGGAACTGCAGCAGGAACATGAACAGGTTGATGAAGTCGAGATAGAGGTTCAGCGCCCCCATGATCGCCGACTTGCCCAGCCATTCGCTGTCCATCGCCTGGGCGTGCTGGAGGTAGTCGGTCTTGATGCGCTGGGTGTCATAGGCGGTCAGGCCCGCGAAGATCAGGACGCCCAGCACCGAGATCGCGAACATGATCGCGGGCGAGCCGAGGAAGATGTTCACGATCGAGGCCACCAGGATGCCGATCACGCCCATGATCAGGAACGAGCCCCAGCCCGAGATGTCCTTCTTGGTGGTGTAGCCCCAGAGCGACAGCCCGGCGAAGGAGATCGAGGTGACCAGGAAGGTCTGCGCGATCGAGAGATCCGTGAAGGCCTTGAAGATCCAGGACATGGACAGGCCCATGGCGGCGGCGAAGGCGTAGAAGAACAGCTGCGCGCCGGCCGCCGACAGCCGGTTGATGGCGGCGCCGAAGGCGAAGACCATGATCAGCGGCAGGAACATCGCGATCCAGCCGAGGATGTTCGGCGACAGCGTCACCGGGTCACGGAAGATGCTCAGCAGCGCGTCGCTGGAGCCGATGGCCCAGGCCACGCCCGCCGTCACCAGCAGGCCCACGGACATGGTGCCGTAGACCTTGTTCATGTGGGCGCGGAGCCCTTCGTCAATCTGCGCGGTCCGCACACCGGCCTGGGTCGCGCGGATCGTGTTGAAGTCAGCCATTTAAGCCTCCGAGTTGAAACCTGTGGTGCGGTCACGCGCGCGCGCACCGCCCTTGGCGTATGAATATCGGCAAGGAGCGGCGCGTTTTCAAGGTTTTCCGAGGCGTTTTCGTACGGCCCTTTCCGGGCGTTTCATCGCTCCGCCTCAGGCGTCGGGCAGGTCCCAGAAGCCGCGGCGCGCCTCGGCCTCGGCCTGGGCGCGGGTCAGGCCGATGTCGGACAGCAGGGCGTCGTCGAGCCGCGACAGGCTGTGGCGCTGCGCGGCCACGCCAAAGGCCAGCCGCAGGCGCGGCAGCAGCCCGCGCGACCGGCGGGAGGGGAGGGTGGTGCAGGGGGCGTTGATATGGGCCATGGTCCTTATCCTCTTTTTGAAATCGTGATTGGTCGGGCGTGTCTCATCATTCTTGTTGATATATATCGCGACTTGTGGTTCATTTCGCAAACGAATGATTTTTATGTAATGCATCAGGAGATGTGATATGCCGCGCAACCTGGACATGACCGCCCTGCGCTCTTTCGTGGCGGTGGCGGATGCGGGCGGGGTGACCCGGGCAGCGGGCTTTCTGAACCTGACGCAATCGGCGGTCTCGATGCAGGTCAAGCGCCTGGAGGAGGCGCTGGACCTGAAGCTGCTGGACCGCTCGGCCCGCAAGATCGCGCTGACCGCGGCGGGCGAGCAGCTCTTGGGCTATGCGCGGCGGATGCTGTCGATCAATGACGAGATCTTCGCGCGGCTAACGGCAGAGGAATACGAGGGCGAGATCGTGCTGGGCGTGCCGCATGACATCGTCTACCCGGCCATCCCGCAGGCGTTGCACCGGTTTCATGCCGATTTCCCACGGGTCAAGGTGCAGCTCATCTCCTCCTTCACGCGGGGGCTGCAGGCGCAGTTCGGGCGCGGCGAGGCGGACATCATCCTGACCACCGAGGACAGCTGCGGCGAGGGCGGCGAGACGCTGACGACCCTGCCGCTGGTCTGGGTCGGCGCGCCCGGCGGGCAGGCATGGAAGCAGCGCCCGCTGCGTCTGGCCTATGAATATAACTGCATCTTCCGCACCGGCGTTCAGGCGGCGCTGGACCGGGCCAGCATCCCCTGGGAAATGGCGGTGGAAAGCGACAGCACCCGCACGGTCGAGGCCTCTGTCAGCGCCGACCTCGCCGTGCATACCGTGATCGAGGGCACCGAGCCGCCCTATGTGGAGCGCATCCAGCATGGCGGCGCGCTGCCCGAGCTCGCCTCTACCCAGATTAACCTCTACGTCTCGGACGTGGCAAGCGGCCCGGCCAAGGATCACCTGGCCGCGCTGATCCGGCAGGCCTACCAGGCCGGCTAGGCCATGGTGACCACGACCTTGCCGGTGGATTTGCGGCTGCGCAGCAGTTCCAGCGCCTCGGTCGCGCTCTCCAGGGGCAGGCTGTGGCTGACATGCGGATGCAGCTTGCCCTCGGCATACCAGCTGAACAGCCGCGCCATGGAGCCGGTCAGCACCTCGGGGCGGAATTTCAGGTAGCCGCCCCAGTAGAGCCCCAGCACCGAGAGGTTCTTGACCAGCAAATGGTTGGCCGGGATCTCGGGCACATCGCCACTGGCAAAGCCGATCACCAGAAGCCGCGCCTCGGGGTTGCAGGCGCGGAACGCGGCGGTGAACATCTCGCCGCCGATGGTCTCATAGACCACATCGGCGCCGCCCAGCGCCTTGACCTCGGCGCGCAGGTCCTGCGCCTCGCTGTCGATCAGGTGGTCGGCGCCGGCCTTCTGCGCCACGGCCAGCTTCTCGGCGCCGCGGGCGCAGGCGATCACGCGGGCGCCCATCAGCTTGCCGATCTCCACCGCCGTCAGCCCCACGCCGCCGGCGGCCCCGGTGACCAGCAGGGTCTCGCCCGGCTGCAGCCGCGCCTTGTGCTCCAGCGCCACGTGGCTGGTGCCATAGGCCACCTGGAAGGCGGCGGCGTCCTCGAAGCTCATGGAGCAGGGCAGGGGCACGCAGCGTTCGGCCGGGAAGGTCCCGTAATCCGCCAGCCCGCCCGAGCCGCCGAAGACGGCGACGCGCTGCCCCACCAGGGCCGGGTCGGCGCCGGGGCCCGCGGCCTCGACGGTGCCGGCAAGCTCCATGCCCAGCGTCAGCGGCAGGGGCGGGCGTTCCTGGTAACGGCCCTGGATCATCAGAAGATCGGCGAAATTCAGTCCGCAGGCCGCGATGCGCACCAGAACTTCGCCTTTCGCGGGTTTTGGCATGTCGCACTGCGTGAGGACTGGCGAGGCGCCCAAACTCTCGATTTTCAAGGCCCGCATGCGGCTTTCCTCCCTGTTCTGGCGGGCAGAGGGTAGCCTTTGGGTCGGCCGTTGGCCATAGAAAGTGGTGCAAAACGCACAAGTTTAGGGCGAGTGGACTTTGCATTTTGCATTGCAAAATGCGAAAATGTTCGGCCGTGGCCTGAAAGATGGGTCTTTCTACGGAGGATGGCTTGGACCATGGCATGCCTTTCGTGTCGAGGTCTAAAAAATGTGATTAACGACAATTACTTGTAAATTTGTTCTGAGTTTCTTGATAAGTAGTGGCCCAATTGGCACGAAAATTGCTTGAAAGAGGGCACAACTAGGAGTGCAGCTAATGAAACATCCCGTTGACGTCCATGTCGGCAAACGCATCCGTCACCGTCGCTGGATGGTGGGCATGACCCAGCAGCAGCTCGCTGAGCGCGTGGGTATCAAGTTCCAGCAGATCCAGAAATACGAGACCGGCATGAACCGCGTCAGCGCCTCCCGCCTGTGGGACATCGCCGATGCGCTGGAGGTTCCGGTCAGCTTCTTCTTCGAAGGGCTGGACCAGAAAGGCCCGAAAGCCGAGAAAGCGGGCGCCGTGCCGGCCGATATCCTCGCCGACAAGGAAGCGCTGGAGCTGGTGCGCTCCTACTACGCGATCCCCGAGACCCAGCGCCGCCGGCTGTTCGAGCTGGCCCGGGTGCTGAGCGACACGACCTCCTGAAAGGCTGGCTTGACCTGCGGTGGGCAAGGCTCTACCGCCGCTGCGGGGGGCTTTCCTGCGCCCCCGCAGCCGGAGCCGCACATGCCTGACCGACAGCGCGACGAGTTGATCGCCACCCTCCACGCCCTGGCCGATGCCGCGCGGGTGGAGACCCTGCACCATTTCCGCGGGGGTGACCTGGGGATTTCCAACAAGGCCGATGCGGGCTTCGACCCGGTGACCGTGGCCGACCACGCCGCCGAGGAGGCGATGCGCGCCATCCTGGCCGAGCGCCGCCCAGAGGACGGCATCTATGGCGAAGAGCTGGGCGAGATCCCGGGGACGAGCGGGCTGACCTGGGTGATCGACCCGATCGACGGCACCCGCGCCTATCTGTCGGGCGCGCCGACCTGGGGGGTGCTGGTGGCGCTGTCCGATGACAGCGGCCCGCGGCTGGGGGTGATCGACCAGCCCTATACCGGCGAGCGCTTCATCGGGGGGCTGGGCGAGGCGCGGCTGGATGGCCCGCATGGCTCGCGCCCGCTGAAGACGCGGTCCACCGCGACGCTGGACGAGGCGATCCTGTTCACCACCTTCCCCGAGGTGGGCACGGAGGAAGAGGGCCGCGCCTTTCACGAGCTGGCCGCGCAGGTGCGGCTGACCCGCTACGGCATGGATTGCTACGCCTATGCCCTGCTGGCGCTGGGCCAGATCGACCTGGTGGTCGAGGCCGGGCTGCACCCCTATGACGTGCACGCCCCCATCGCGGTGATCGAGGCCGCGGGCGGGGTGGTGACCGACTGGCAGGGCGGCTCGGCCGCCGATGGCGGCCGGGTGCTGGCCGCCGCCAACCCGGAGATCCACGCCGCCGCTCTGGAAATCCTTTCCAAGGCAGAGGGTTAGGCCATGCGACACACGCTGATCCGCGGCGCCGAGATGATCGTCACCATGGATGACGAGCGGCGCGAGCTGTCCGGCGCCGACCTGCGGCTGAAGGGCGGGCAGGTGGCCGAGATCGGCCATGGGCTGGAGGCGAACGGCGCCGAGATCGTCGGCGCCGCGGGCTGCATCGTGACGCCCGGCCTGGTGAACACCCACCACCACCTTTACCAGACGCTGACCCGCGCCGTGCCCGGCGGGCAGGACGCGCTGCTCTTCGGCTGGCTCAAGACGCTCTACCCCATCTGGGGCCGCTTCGGGCCCGAGGAGATGCGCGTCTCGGCGCTGGTGGGGCTGGCCGAGCTGGCGCTGTCGGGCTGCACGCTCAGCTCCGACCACCTCTATCTTTTCCCCAACGGCGCGCGGCTCGACGACACGATCGCGGCGGCGGGTGAGATCGGCCTGCGCTTCCACCCCACTCGAGGCGCCATGAGCATCGGCGAAAGCGCGGGCGGCCTGCCCCCCGACAGCCTGGTGGAGCGGGAGGAGGACATCCTCAACGACTGCATCCGCGTCATCGACGCCTTCCACGACCCGCGCCCGGGAGCGATGGTGCGGGTGGGCGTGGCGCCTTGTTCGCCCTTCTCGGTCAGCCGCGAGCTGATGCGCGACGCGGCGGTGCTGGCGCGGGACAAGGGGGTGCGGCTGCATACCCATCTGGCAGAAAATGATGAAGATATCGCTTACAGCGAGGCGCAATTCGGCTGCCGCCCCGGCCAATATGCCGAGGATCTGGGCTGGACGGGCGACGATGTCTGGCATGCCCATTGCGTCAAGCTGGATGGTCAAGAGATTGATCTCTTTGCCAAAACAGGGACGGGCGTGGCGCATTGCCCCTGCTCGAACTGCCGGCTGGGCTCGGGCATCGCGCCGGTGCGCTCGATGCGGGATGCGGGTGTGAAGGTGGGGCTGGGCGTGGACGGCTCGGCCAGCAACGACGCGGGCAACCTGGTGGCCGAGGCGCGGCAGGCGATGCTGTTGCAGCGGGTGGTGAACGGGGCCGATGCGATGAGCGCGCGCGAGGCGCTGGAGATCGCCACGCGGGGCGGGGCGCAGGTTTTGGGGCGCGACGATTGCGGGCAGATTTCCCTTGGAAAACGGGCGGATATCGCGATCTGGGATGTCTCTGGCATCGAGGCCGCGGGGAGCTGGGACAGGGCGGCGCTGCTGCTGGCGGGGCCGACCAGGGTGCGCGATCTGTTCGTCGAGGGGCGGCAGGTGGTGCGGGACGGGCAGGTGGCGACCATCGACCTGCCGCGGGTCATCGAGACGCAGAACCGGATGGCGCGGGCGCTGGGTTAACCGGCCCGGTTTCGGGGCGCTGCGGGCGATATGATCCGCATATGAATTCCATATGACTCGGATATGAGCGGCGGGAGGAAGTGCGCCGTTAACCTATTGCTCCGCCCGGGACGCGCAGCCGCCCGGGCGGCGCCCGACCCGCCCCCCAGGGCGGGCGCTTCACGCCCACCCTCGGGCCGGGCGCTGCCCTCTGTGGTTACTTGGCGGGCTTTCCGTTGACCCACACCGCCCGGATGGCGCGGTCGTCGCCCATCATGATGGTGGGGAACAGCGCCTCCCAGAAATCGCCGGCGCGGTCGGCGCGCTGGGCGATGGCGGGGGTGGAGGCGAGGTCGAGCACCACCAGGTCGGCCTCCAGCCCCGGCCTGAGGTTGCCGATCCTGTCCTCCAGCTGCAGCGCCCGGGCCGAGCCCTCGGTCGCCAGCCAGTAGAGCTCGGCCGGGTGCAGGGCGCGGTGGCGGAGCTGGGCGATCTCGTAGGCCGCGGCCATGGTGCGCAGCATGGAGAAGGACGAGCCGCCGCCGGTATCGGTGGCCAGCCCAATGCGCTGCCCCTCGGCCATCAGCCCGTCCATGTCAAACAGGCCCGAGCCGATGAAGGTGTTGGAGGTGGGGCAGTGCACGATGCTCGAGCCGCTTTCCTTCAGCACCCGCCGCTCGCGCCCGGTGAGGTGGATCGCGTGGCCGAACAGCGCGCCGGGGCCCAGCAGGCCGTAGCGTTCATAGGTGTCCAGGTAGTCGCGCGCCTCGGGGAAAAGGTCATGCACCCATTCCACCTCGTCCACCTGCTCGCTCAGATGGGTCTGCATCCGGCAGGTGGGATGCTCGGCCCAGAGCGCGCCCATCGCCTCCAGCTGCTCGGGCGTCGAGGTGGGCGAGAAGCGGGGGGTGATCACATAGGTCAGCCGGTCATGGCCGTTCCAGCGGCTCAGCAGCGCGAGGCTGTCGTCATAGGCCGATTGCGGCGTGTCGCGCAGGCCGTCGGGCGCGTTGCGGTCCATGCAGGTCTTGCCGCCGAGCGCGCGCAGGCCGCGGCGCTGCGCCTCGGCGAAATAGGCGTCGACGCTTTCGGGATGGATGGTGCAGAAGCTGCAGGCAGTGGTGGTGCCGTTCGACAGCGTCAGGTCGAAATAGCGCGTGGCGATCTCGGCGGCGTGATCCGGGTCGCCGAAGCGCATTTCTTCGGGGAAGGTATAGCTGTTCAGCCAGTCGATCAGCCGCTTGCCCCAGCTCGCGATGATAGCGGTCTGCGGGTAATGGGCATGCGCGTCGATGAAGCCCGCGGTGATCAGCCCGTCGCCGTAATCGGTGACCTGCACCTCGGGGTGGCGCGCGCGCATCTCGTCGGCCGGGCCGGTCTCGGCGATCTTGCCGTCCTTGACCAGCACCGCGCCGCGGCGGTCGTGCCGGGCGGCAGAGAGCCCCTCGGCAAAGGGATCGGCGGCGTAGGCCAGGGTCTGGCCCAGCAGAAGGTGCGGTGCGCTCATGGTCTTTCCCAATTCATTCCGGGCGACAGCCTAGGCGGCGGGCGCGCGGGCGACAATCGCCGATCTTGCCCTGTCGCCGGGAAAATGGTTTCGCTATGCTGCAGCAAAACCCCGGGGGGCAGAGCATGACCGATCAGTTCAGCGAGGCCGCCGAGCCGGCAGAGGGCATCCACGGGCTGGACGGCCGCACCGTGGATGCGATCCGGATCGCGGTGGCCGCCGGCGATACCGAGCGGCTGGGCCGTCTGCTCGCGCCGCTGCACGCGGCCGACATCGCCGACCTTCTGGAACAGGTGGACAGCCACCGGCGGCGCGAGATCCTCTATCTCGGCGCGCGGTTCTTCGACGGCGAGATCCTGTCCGAGCTCGACGAGGGCCTGCGCGAGGAGGTGATCTCCTTCCTGCCGCGCGAGGTGCTGGCCGAGGCCGTGCGCGAGCTGGAATCGGACGACGTGGTCGACTTGGTCGAGGACCTGGAAGAGCCGCAGCAGGCGGCGATCCTGGAGGCGCTGGAGGATGCCGACCGGGTCGCGGTCGAGCAGTCGCTGGCCTACCCGGAATTCTCCGCCGGCCGCCTGATGCAGCGCGAGGTGGTCACCGCGCCCGAGCACTGGAGCGTGGGCGACGCGATCGACCATATCCGCGCCCACAAGACGGTGATGCCCGAGCAGTTCTACCACGTGATCGTGGTCGACCCGAAGATGAAGCCGGTGGGCTATGTCACCCTGGGCAAGATCCTGTCGACCTCGCGCTCGGTGCCGCTGCGCGAGGTGTTCGAGGACAGTTTCCGCACCATCCGCGCCACCGAACGCGAGGCCGAGGTCGCCTATGTGTTCAACCAATATCACCTGATCTCGGCCCCGGTGGTGGACGAGGACGGGCGGCTGGCCGGCGTGATCACCATCGACGACGCCATGACCGTGCTGGACGAGGAGCACGAGGAGGACATCCTGCGCCTCGCCGGTGTCGGCGAAAGCTCGCTGTCGGACCGGGTGATCGAGACCACCCGGCAGCGCCTGCCCTGGCTGGGGGTGAACCTGGTCACGGCCATCCTGGCCTCGCTGGTGATCGCGCAGTTCGAGGACACGATCGCGCAATTCGTGGCGCTGGCAGTGCTGATGCCCATCGTCGCCTCGATGGGCGGCAATGCCGGCACGCAGAGCCTGACCGTGGCGGTGCGCGCCATCGCCACCAAGGACCTGACCGGGTCGAACGTCTGGCGGGTGGTCCGGCGCGAGGCGCTGGTGGGGCTGGCCAACGGGCTGGTTTTCGCGCTGGTGATGGGGGTGGTGGGCCTGGCCTGGTTCGGCACGCCGGCGCTGGGCGGGGTGATCGCGGCGGCGATGGTGATCAACCTGGTGATCGCGGGCCTGGCGGGGATCCTGGTGCCGGTGGCGCTGGACAAGCTCGGCATCGACCCGGCGCTGGCCTCGGGCGCCTTCGTGACCACGGTGACCGATGTGGTCGGGTTCTTCGCCTTTCTCGGCCTGGCCGGGGCGATCCTGCTTTGACGGAGGGGCCTGATGCCAAGGCGTCGGCGCGCAAGGCGGCGCTGGAGCGGCGCCGCGCCGCCCATGACCCGGAGCGCAGCGCGCGGGCCGCGGCGCGTCTCCTGGAGGTGCTGCGCCCCTATGCCGGGGCCGTGATCGCGGGCTACATGCCCATCCGGTCTGAGGTGAGCCCGCTGCCCGCGATGGCGGCCATGGCGCAGCTGTCCCGGATCTGCGTGCCGGTGATCCAAGGCGGGGGGCTGCCGCTGGTCTTCCGCGAATGGCGCCCGGGCTGCGCGATGACCGACGGCCCTTTCGGCGCCCGCGTCCCCGACGCGGGCGACCTTCTGGAGCCCGATGTGCTGATCGTGCCGCTGCTGGCCTTCGACCGGCAGGGCGCGCGGCTGGGGTACGGGGGCGGATTTTACGACCGCACGCTGGAGGCGCTGCGCGCCCGCCGCCCGGTGCTGGCCATCGGTTTCGCCTATGCCGCGCAGGAGGCCGGGACGCTGCCCACCGAGCCCACCGACCAGCCGCTGGACATGATCGTGACGGAGGAGGCCGTGCTGCGTTTCGACTGAGCCGGCTGTCCGATTGCGCGCCTTCGGCGCACGCCTTTTGTCTCGCCCCCGGCCTGCGGCCGGCGGCTCGGGATGCCTCCGGCGGGAGTATTTGGACCAAGAAGAAGGAGGCCCTTTTCTTCTTGGCGGAAATACTCCGGGGTTTGGGGCGGAGCCCCAAATCGCACGAAGTGCCAGAAGGCGTGCGCCGCAGGCGCGCATTGTGCTTGCCCTTCCGGCCCTGCGCGCCTAGGCCATGAAGCATGAAGATTCTCTTTCTCGGAGATGTGATGGGCCGCGCCGGCCGGGCCGCGGTTCAGGAGCGCCTGCCGCGGCTGCGCCAGGACTGGGGGCTCGATTTCGTCGTGGTCAACGGCGAGAACGCCACCTCGGGGCACGGGCTGACGGCCGCCCATGCCAAGGCGCTGCTCGAGGCCGGGGCGGATTGCCTCACGCTGGGCGATCACGCCTTCGACCAGAAGGAAATGCTGAGCTTCATCGAGCAGGAGCCGCGCATCCTGCGGCCGCTGAACTATGCCAAGGACGCCCCGGGCAAGGGCGCGCGCCTGTTCAACGCGGCGGGCGGGCGAAAGGTGCTGGTGGCGCAGGTGCTGGGTCAGGTCTTCATGAAGCGGCCCTTCGATGACCCGTTCTCGGCCATCGAGCAGGTGCTGAAGGCGCATCCCCTGGGCGGGCTGGCGCAGGCCTCGCTTGTCGACATCCATTGCGAGGCGACCTCGGAGAAGATGGCCATGGGCCATTGGTGCGACGGGCGCGCCAGCGTGGTGGTGGGCACCCATACCCATGTGCCCACGGGCGACGCGCAGATCCTGCCCGGCGGCACGGCCTTCCAGTCGGATGCGGGGATGTGCGGCGACTACAATTCGGTGATCGGCATGGACAAGGCCGAGCCGATGCGCCGCTTCGTCACCGGCATGGCGAAGAACCGCTTCACCCCCGCCGCGGGCGAGGCCACGCTTTCGGGGCTCTATGTCGAGACCGACGACCGCACCGGCAAGGCGCTCAGGCTGCGCATGATCCGGGAGGGCGGGCGGCTGGAGCCCTCGGCGCCGTGAGCGGCCGGGCGGCCGTGCCGCCCCCGGCACTCGGCGCTTGTGCGGGGGCGCAGGGGCGCTAATGATACGGTCTGAGCTGCACAGCGGGCGCCTTGAATGATCGACCTTTCCCTTTCCCCGACCGCAAACGCCTTTCTGGCGCTTGCCGTCGTGGTGGCGATGTTCGTGCTATTCGTCCGCGAACGCTATCCGGCCGAGGTGATCGCCATCGCCGGCGCCGCGGTGATGCTGGTCACGGGCATCCTGCCCTATGACCGCGCGCTTTCGGTGCTCTCCAACCCCGCCCCCTGGACCATCGCCGCCATGTTCATCGTGATGGGCGCGCTGGTGCGGACCGGGGCGCTGGACTGGTTCACCCAGGCCGCCGAGCGCCGTGCCCAGAACAACCCGAAACTCGCGGTGGGGGCGCTGATGGGGTTCGTGCTGGTCGCCTCGGCCATGGTCAACAACACCCCCGTGGTGGTGGTGATGATCCCGGTCTTCGTGCAGATCAGCCGCAGCCTGCGGATCCCGGCCTCGAAGATGCTGATCCCGCTCAGCTATGGCGCGATCCTGGGCGGCACGCTGACCCTGATCGGCACCTCGACCAACCTGCTGGTCGACGGCGTGGCGCGGTCCCAGGGGCTGGCGCCCTTCACCATTTTCGAGGTCACGCCTCTGGCCGTGGTGCTGGTGGCCTGGGGGATGCTCTATCTGCGCCTCATCGCGCCGCGGCTCTTGCCCGAGCGCGCCTCGATGGCGAGCCTTCTGTCGGGCCGGTCGAAGATGAAGTTCTTCACCGAGGTCGCGGTGCCCGAATACAGCGAGCTGATCGGCCAGAACGTCAAGGAGATCGACCTGTTCCGGCGCGAGGGGGTGCGGCTGGTCGACGTGCTGCGCGGCGATGCCTCGCTCAGGCGCGACCTCGACACGGTGGTGCTGGAGGCGGGCGACCGGGTGGTGCTGCGCACCGAGATGGCCGAGCTTCTGGGCCTGCAGCAGAACAAGAGCCTGCGCATGGTGGACAAGCTGAGCTCGGTGGAGACGACCACGGTGGAGGTGCTGATCACGCCCGGCTGCCGGATGGTGGGCCGCCGGCTGGGCTCGCTGCGGCTGCGGCGGCGCTATGGCGTCTATGTGCTGGCGGCGCATCGGCGAAACCAGAATATCGGGCGCCAGCTTGAGGATCTGGTGGTGCGGGTGGGCGACACGCTGCTTCTGGAGGGCGCGCCCGAGGATATCCAGCGCCTGGCCGCGGATATGGAGATGGTCGATGTCTCGCAGCCCAAGGCGCGCGCCTATCGCCGCACCCATGCCCCGCTGGCGGTGCTGGCGCTGATCAGCATCGTGGCGCTGGCGGCGCTGAAGGTGGCGCCGATCCTGATGCTTTCGGTGCTGGCGGTGGCGCTGGTGCTGCTGAGCCGCTGCATCGACGCGGAGGAGGCGTTCTCCTTCATCGACGGGCGGCTTCTGGCGCTGATCTTCTCCATGCTGGCGGTGGGCGCGGCGCTGGAGGCCTCGGGGGCGGTGAAGATGATCGTCGACGCGGTGGCGCCGCTTCTGGGGCGCCTGCCGCCCTTCCTGATCATCTGGGCGGTCTTCCTGCTGACCTCGGTCCTGACGGAGCTGGTGTCGAACAATGCCGTGGCGGTGGTGGTCACCCCCATCGCCATCGGGCTCGGGCAGGCGCTGGGGGTCGATCCCAGGCCGCTGGTGGTGGCGGTGATGGTGGCGGCCTCGGCCAGCTTTTCCACCCCGATCGGCTATCAGACCAACATGCTGGTCTACGGGCCGGGGGGCTACAAGTTCACCGATTTCATGCGGGTGGGCATCCCGCTGAACCTGACGGTGGGGTTGCTGGCCTCGGCGCTGATCCCGTTTATCTGGCCGCTCTGAGGCGGTATAAGGGGACACCGTTTTGCCGGAGGAGGGGCCGATGCGCCATCTGTTGATCACCGCCGCGCTGCTGGGGCTGGCCGGCTGTGCCCAAATGGGCCCCGGCAGGCCGGAGGCGGTGACGGTTTCCCAGGACCGCATCGTGGTGCGGATGAGCACCGGCGCGCGCTGCCTGGGCCTTCTGAGCGACGAGACCCGCACCGGGACCGGCTGGGCCGGCCGGCTGGAGCGCTGCCCGGCGGACTATCCCTACGAGGTGGTGCTGCAGGAGGGCGCAAACCCGCTGCGGCTGGTGCTGGAAACCGCCCTTGAGGCGCTGGGCGGCGAGGACCTGCTCGCGCCGCGGGCGCGGGTCACGATCACCGGGCCCGGGGGGCGCGTGTGGAATTTCCGCTCGCCGCCTTCGGAAGAGCCGGGCGCGACCAGCGGCAACCGCTAGAGCGGCCAGAACAGCAGGATCGAGGGGACCGCCACGGCGAGCACGATCAGCTTCAGCGGCAGCCCGAGGCGCCAGTAGTCGCCGAAGCGATAGCCGCCGGGCCCCAGGATCAGCGTGTTGGCCTCATCGCCGATGGGGGTGAGGAAGGCGCAGGAGGCCGACACCGCCACCGCCATGAGAAAGGGGTCGGCGCTGACCCCCAGCGTCTGCGCCATCTGGATGGCGACCGGCGCGGCGACCACCACGGTGGCGTTGTTGTTGAGCACATCGGTCACCGTCATGGTCAGGGCCATCAGCAGCGCCAGGACCGCCCAGACCGGCAGGCCCGCGGTCGCCCCGAGCATCGCCTCGGCCAGCAGCTGGGTGCCGCCCGCCGCCGCAAGCGCGCTGCCCAGCGGGATCATGCTGGCCAGCAGCACCACGACGGGCCAGTCCACGAGGGAATAGATCTCGGTCAGCGGCAGGATGCGGGTCAGCACAAAGCTCACCACCACCAGCCCCAGCGCCACCGGCAGGTAGACCAGCCCCAGGCCGGCCGCCAGCAGCGCGGCGGCGAAGAGGCCGATCGCCAGCCAGCTCCTGCTGTCGTCGGCCACGGCCAGGCCGCGGTCGGCCAGCGGCAGCACGCCCAGCCAGTTGACCACCGAGGTGGCGGTTTCCTGCGGCGCCAGCAGCAGCAGGATGTCGCCGGGGCGGATCTCCGTGCGCCGCATCTGCTGGGTGATGCGCCGCCCCTCGCGCGAGATGCCCATCAGAACCGTGTGCCGGCGCCAGTCCAGCCCCACCGCCTGGGCCGTCTTGCCGTCGAGGCGCGAGTTCTCTGGCACCACCACCTCGATCAGCTGCAGCCCCCGGCCCTCGGCCATCAGCAGCTCTTCGCGGCGCTCGTCGGCGAAGTTCAGCGCCATTTCGCTGCGGAACGCCTCGAGCGCGTCGGGCGTGGCCTCCAGCACCAGCGCGTCCTGCGCCTCGATCTCCACATGCGCGGCCGGGCCGTAGCGGCGCCTGCCGGCGCGGATCAGCCCCAGGATCGCCACGTCGCTGTCGGCGGCGGCGGGATAGAGGTCCTGCACCCGCTTGCCGATATGCGGGCTGCCCTCGGGCACGGTCAACTCGGCCACATAGGCCTTGAGGCTGTATTCCTCCTGGGCCCCTTCGTCGCGCTGCGGGAGCAGCCGCCAGCCCAGGACCGCGATGAAGGTGATGCCGCAGAGCGCCACCGCCAGGCCCACCGGCGCGTAGTCGAACATCGAGAAGGGCGTACCGAGCACGTCTTCGCGGATGCCGGCGATCAGGATGTTGGGCGGCGTGCCGATCAGCGTGGCCATCCCGCCCAGCACGGTGGCGAAATTCAGCGGCATCAGCGTTATGCCCGGCGCGCGGCCGGCCTTGCGGGCGATCTGCAGGTCGACGGGCATCAAGAGCGTCAGCGCCGAGAAATTGTTCATGAAGGCCGAGAGCCCGCCGCCGATCCCGCCCATCAGCGCGATGTGCCGGCTGACCGAACGGCTGCCGTCGATCAGCCTTCGGGTGATCAGCGCCGTGGCGCCCGAGCGCATCAGACCGCGGGTGACGATCAGCACCAGCGCCACCACCAGCGTGGCCGGGTGGCCGAACCCGGCAAAAGCCTCCCCCACCGGCACCACGCCCAGCCAGGTATCCTGGGGCGCGACCCAGGTGCAGCCATAGGAGACCGGAGTGCCGGCCGGAACCTGTTTGACCGCTATCAGGCGGCTGGTGAAGCGCATGGCAGTGCTAAGGCTGGCCAGCCCGGCCGAGCCCTGGTCTGGCAGGCCGCCGTAAAGGCTTATGCCCAGCCGGGCGATTGCAGGTGCGCCCGGAGCGTCTTGGGGCGGAACCAGCACCCCGCCCGATCCGGCCAGGCTGGAGTCCGGCAGCTGGTGGCCCTGATCCCGGGCGGTCTGGAGCAGTTGGGCAAAGTCTTGGGATTGCTTGCGGGCGTGCTCCGAGCCGGGCAGGCCCGAGGTGGCCAGATGGCTGACCAGGCCGGTGATGGCAAGGCCTTCCAGCCCGGCCGCCTTTTGCAATAGCTCCAGGGCGTCGGACGGACGCAGGCCCAGACGGCCCATGCCGGTGTCCACCTTGAGCTGGGCCAGGGCGCTGCGGCCCGCGGCGCGCCCGGCCGCGGCCAGGGCCTCCAGCACTTCCCAGTGGCTGGTGATGGTCAAAAGATCATGCTCCAGGGCCAGGGAGGCTTCAGAGGGCCAAAGGCCCAGGAGCAGCATGATGGGGCCTTTCAGGCCTGCTTGGCGCAGCGCAATCGCCTCGGCCAAGCTGGCCACGGCCAGAAATTCCGCGCCTTCGGCCTTGAGCCTTTTCGCCACGGGCACTGCGCCATGACCATAGGCGTCTGCCTTGACCACGCCGGCCACCCGGCCGCCAGGGGGCATCAGCGCGCGCAATTGGGCCAGGTTGCGGGCGATTGCGTCCAGGTCCACGCTGAGTTGATTGTCAGGCGAAGCGGGGTTTAGCATCAAACACCTCCGTGGCCCAGTCTACACTAGGGCCCGAAGGTTTGGTAAGGGCATTAAAGCGCGCGGGACGGCGGATTACGGACGGCACATATCATAAGCGTTCCCGGGCCTGCTTCACGGCTCTTCCCGCAGTAATGAGCTGCGCATAAAACCTATAAGATAAAATAAGCTGACGGTTGTATTCTTAACAAGGCGGCTTTGGGGTCTTTACATAAACCCACGGCACGCTAGAATGGTTGGGTGCGCGCCTGTAGCTCAGTTGGAAAGAGCAGCGGCCTTCTAAGCCGCGGGCCGGGGGTTCGAATCCCTCCAGGCGTACCATTGCAAATAAACTGCCCCGCCTTGAAGCAGCGGGGTATTAGACCCGCCACGAAAAAAAGGGCCGGCCCATCTGGACCG
>ENA-ORCT01000523-ORCT01000523.1-marine-metagenome-genome-assembly--contig:-NODE-523-length-18088-cov-3.546555_pt1 | contig 18088 bp, 17 predicted proteins | sample MGYA00248632_ERZ508511 | MGnify/ENA primary metagenome ERZ508511 (study PRJEB26182, sample SAMN06268839) | marine metagenome | isolation source: Tt an P1-techrep anaerobic enrichment on pine from sediment...
TGCCGAAGTCGTTCAGGATAACCCGTTTGCCGAAACGGTCGAATACCGGCCTGCCGTAAAAATCTTCAATGGCCCGGATATGGGCGGTCACCGAACTTTGCGCATAGTTCAGGACTGCCGATGCGCTGCTGAAACTGCCCGTTTCCACAATTGCCTTTAATGTTTTAAAATTCCGGATTTCCATATTTGCATTTCTCCAGTAAATAGCTCCAATCTTTCTTATCATTTTTTTTGAATGTTTTGGCCAAAAACTTCAATTTTACAAATATCATTCCTCATGGTATCCGCTCAGCAAAAAAATCGAAACGGAGGGTGATATGAAAAAGAAAGGCCTGGGGCCTATTTTGCTTAGCGGACTGATGATCGGGCCGATTCTGGGATCCGGGGTGATTCTTTTCCCGCCGCTGGTTTATCAGCGGATCGGCGTTCATGCCGTATGGGCCTGGATTGTAATCATGATACTGGGAGGCTTTTTCGCCGCGATTTTTGCAGAATTGACGCTTGCCTTTCCGGGCCGGGAAGGCGTGCCAAAATCGGTGCGAAATGCATTCGGCCCCTCTGCCGGACAGCTTGCATCCAACTTCATAATGTCCGCTGTTTGCGCCGGGCCGGTTGCGGTGCTGGCCACCGCTGCAGCGGAAATTTCAGAAGCATGTCAACTTCCCGGCAGCAGTATTCCCGCAATATCGGGGTTGCTGCTCATCTGTTGTTTATTCATGCTTCTTCGGAACATTACGGCGGTCGGAAAGATAACCTTGATCAGCAGCAGTTTAGTAGCCCTTATTCTGGTCTTGGGAAGCATTGTTACAGTGATGAGCGGGAATCCGGAACCGGTGCCGGACTTGCGTGTGGATTTTGTCTCATTCGGGCAATCGCTCCTGTTACTGTTCTGGACAATAGTGGGATGGGAGCTTTTGGGGAATTATTCCGAAGATGTCAAAGCCCCACGAAAAACCATCCCCCGGGCGGTGTTTTTGAGCGTCGTGATTATCAGCAGCATCTATCTGATGACGGCATGGGCCATTCATTGCATAGGTGGAGATGCGCCGGGCATGAAGGATGTCGTAGCGCCTCTGCTGGGGGGGTGGTCCGCTCCGGTTCTATCTGTTATGACCACTTTATTGTGTATGGCCACCTATCTGATGATTGTCGGAGGCGTCACCAGATTAGTCCACAGTCTTGCAAGGGCTGAACGTTTACCGGCGGCGCTGGCCGGTGAAAACAAAAACGGTGCGCCTGTTTCAGCCGTTTTTATCTACGGCTTCGTTCATCTTTCGGTCATTGTCATGTTGCAGTTCAATGTCGTTTCGTTGGAGCAGATCATTGCCTTTGCAAATGTCTTTTTCCTCTCCAATGCACTGCTGTGCATCCTGGCCGCCATGTACCTGCTTGATTCGATACTGCTCAGGATTTTCGGCGGAATATTGTGTGCGGGATTTTCGACCTTACTCTTTTTTTCACCCCCGTGGATTTTGGGACTGATGGTTTTTGAAGTCATCATTACATTGTGCTGCGGGAAAATTTGCTTGAGGCCGACTGATAGCCTTGGCACCCCAACCGCCCCACCTTTGCGGTGATTTCAACGGCAAAGGAAACCGGGTCGATCTCCACAACCGATTTGTCACCGGATTGAACGGCATTTATCTTCACCCAGGGTGACGGGCAGAATCGCGTTAATAAAATACGCCGCCGATTGCAGTTGGCCATGATATGTGATTGATCATGCCAAGAAAAGCAATGAGAATCGGTTGGTCGATATCGTCGCCGGGGTAATGGACGTTGAGCCATGACAGGTCTGCGCGGTCGGCAGGCAACGGGATCGGGTCCGTGCCAGGAGCATTTTCTGCTACCGGTTGGTCCGGGAACTGGGGATGACCATAACTGCCCTTTCCGTGAAGCTGAATCTCTCCCCATCCGTCGTCAGCCTGGCGGTCAAGCGGGGTGAAGAAATCGCCCGTTCGGGCGGATTTGAATTGGAGAGACAGTTGAATATTTAAAACTAAAGGATATCCCCCCTTTCCCCAGTCTATATCTGACCATATGTAAGGGACCTATAGCAGAATTTCCCCGGATTTTTTTCATATAAACTAACGGAGAAGGTCCGGAGTATCCTCCGGCCGCTGCCATATACTGTCAGGTAACGACACCGCTGCCGGTGCCCCCGGGCATGGTTTCATCTCCGTTGTAAGGCTCGCCAAAGAGGCTGGCGACTAAAATCATCGCGCAATAATACCGTCCCGGCTTTCATCCGGAAATGGAAAAAGCGGAGCTGTAACCATAGACACTAATGAAAGCCATTTTTTAAAATTTTATAATTGATAAACAATAAAAAATTATTGATAAACAGTATGCGCTGTGATAGGTTCTCAAAAAATACTAACCCATGGAGGCATTTATGACGAATCTGTTGAAAATAAAAAAAATGAGCAAAGGGTTTTATCTGCTGTTTACCATCCTTATGGCTGTTATCCCCCTATATTACATCCTGTTCTGGGTATGTATCAACCATCTGCCGGAAACGCTCATCAGTAATGTGGCCCCGGAATCCTTTCTTTCCTTCCCCCTGTCAATCAAGCTCCGCCTGTTGGGATTCACGGCAAGCCTGCTGCCGCTTTCAGCATTGATATACGGAGTGGCGAATCTCCGGCGACTTTTTTCCTTTTATAAACAGGGGACAATTTTTTCCATGGAACACGCCCGTATTTTCAGGAAGGTAGCCAAGGCGCTCGTCCTTTGGTGTCTTTTTTCCATACTTTACGAGGCGGCTCAAAGTGTCTTGTTTTCAATTTCCAATCCCCCGGGCAGCCGGGTCATTTCGGTGGGGGTCAGTTCCTTTGAGGTGACCACACTTATCGTAGCGGGGATCGCTCTATTTACTGCCTGGGTAATGGATGAGGGCCGTATTCTATCTGAAGAAAATGAGCTTACCGTTTAAATTTAGGAGTTGATATGCCCATACATGTTAATCTGGATGTGGTTATGGCAAAACGCAAGATGAAATCGGTTGAACTGGCCGGCCTTATCGGGATTACGGAACAGAATTTATCTATACTAAAGACGGGAAAAGCAAAGGCAATACGGTTTTCTACCCTGGACGCCATTTGCCGGCATCTTGACTGCCGACCCGGTGATATCCTTGAATACAGGGAAAAAGATTGATTCCGGCGTGTTGTTTTTTGGGGTGATACAGAAAAATCTGCCCGGGATGCCGGACGAACTGGAAAGAGGTGCCCGGTTACATACCATTATAACTCTCCCGGATTTCAACCTTATCTGGCATAGCCGGGAGAGCTGATGGCAATATCGCATGTATGAAATGAATGGTTATTTCAATGCCTTATTGTTATTGAAATCATCACGCAATAAGGCCGTATCATAAATGATTTTCAATGTATTTATTTTATTCGTATCCGGATTTATTTCAATAACGTCTACGCATTCGAACTCCACCACTTTTCCATTTTTCAGGGTCCATGAATAATGGAAATGAAGTGCTACAGCGCTATTCCGGCTGTCTGATCTGAATATATTTAAAAGTTTCGTATCTGAGCGAGTTGTATCGGCAAAAAGGTCAGTGTAAAATTTTAAGGCTGACATTTCACCATACAACGGTGATTTGACAACTGCCCCTTTATCAAAAAGAGCCAGTACACTATTTAGGTTGCCTTGGTTCAACGCTTCAAGATATTTTTTTCATAGGCCTCATGATAAATAGGAAGTGCCTTCCCTGTCCCGGTATGCTGTCGGACTGATACCCACCTTCTTTTTAAATAGCCGTGAGAAATATTGAGGATATTCAAAACCTAATTTGTAAGCTGTTTCTGAAATTGAAATTGTGGGATCAAGGAGCAAATTTTTGGCCTCGTCAATGAGATACAGGTGGATGTGGTCCATGGCTGTTTTTCCGGTTTCAGCTTTCAGCATATCACTCAAATATCTCGGAGACATGCTCAATTCATTGGCAACATCTTCAACCTTGGGGGTTCCGCTTTCCTGGAACCTGCCTGATTCAAAATGACCGGTAAGAAGGGTCCGGAATTTCTCCAATGTCTTCCCTGCAAGGTCGGTCCGGTTGATAAACTGCCTTTTGTAAAACCTGTCGGCGTATTTTAACAGTGTTCCGATTTGCGACAGCATAATATCTTTGCTGAATTCGTCCGGATTGTTCATGTATTCCGACTCGGCATTGTCGATTATGGACTTTACCAGCTGTTCCTCTTTGGGAGACAGGTGAAGGGCTTCATTCACCGAATAGGAGAAAAAATTATATTTTTTTATCTTATCCCGGATCTCATGGGTACGGATGTAATCCTCGTGAATCAAAATGGTCTTCACCTCCGAGGTCACCGCTAACTCTTTGATTATCAATTCCTGGCCCGGGGCCATAAAAAGCATGGTGCCGTTACTGAAATCGTATTTCGTCCGGCCGTAAATGATCTCTCCGGACACTATTTTTTTCAGGGATATGGCGTAAAAATCCGTTGATACGTTCAGCGGCTCAGGGAAACATTTTTCAATGTCCTCAGTATTGTCCGGGACAAAGGATGTGATAAAAAAAAGCGGATGTTCCGGTGCGGGCAATCCGAAGAAAGAGTTATGCTCGGTGATGCTGGTGAAATGGATCTTTTTCATGGGGCACCTGCGGGTCAATAATATTGATTTGTGGTCTATGGCCGTAAATTTATAGCCATAGACCATATTAGTTTACTTGGCGTGTTTGGTAAAGAACTCGTCCATCTTTGCAACGGCCCGGTCCACATCTTCATCAATGTCATAGAGACTGACGTGGGTTGCGCCCTTCACCTCAAACAGCTCTTTGGGGTCACTTGCCGCGGTATAAAAATCGATGGTCAACTGCCCGGTTGCAATCTCTCCTGTCAGGGCTTTTTCGCCATAAATCCCAAGGTACGGGGTATACAGGTAGGGGGCCAGGACAATGCCGCTGGTTAAAGGCGCGGTTTCCATCAATGTCATGGGGGCAAGATGGGTATAATTTGGGTATCTCTCTTTTCCGGCCCGCTTGGTCATATAATAATCGTAGCCTTCATTATCGGGCCCGGCATTCTCCATGCCCAGTGCATCATAATACTCCATTTTACCGGTTTCGTATGCCTTTTGCCGGCCCGCATTGGCCATTTTAAACAGGGGCAAAAGCTGTTCTTTGGTCATACTGTTAAAATAAAACCCAGAATTATCCATCATGCCGCTGACAGTGGCCACTGCCTTCAACCGCTTGTCAGTGGTGGCAACAATGGTCATATATCCACCGCTGGCGCAGCCGCCCAGGCCAAAGAGCTTGTCTCCATCAACAAAGGGCAGGGTGCCGAGGTAGCTGATTGCATCCCGTATGCTTTCCATTTTAATGAAAGGGTTTTCGTTATTCTTAAGCTCGCCCTGGCTGTCACCATATCCCAGGTGGTCAAAGGACAGAAATACATATCCCAAAGCTGCCATTTTTTTGCCGTACACCGCCCCCATCTGCTCTTTGATCTGGTTAAAGGGACCTGAAAAAACAATGGCCGGATATTTTTCAGAGGCATTGAAATCGGCAGGGGTATACAAAAGCCCTGAGAGGGTCACCCCCTGGCTTTTAAATGTGACCATATTTTTTCCTGCTGACAATTGTGCATTCATACTGCTGGTCTCCTTATTGGCGTTGCTCCCCGCCGCAAATGATATTTGTGACAGGCAAAATAATGATGTGAAAACTATCGTTAATATTAATTGGCGTTTCATGGTTATCCCCCTCAATAATCATTGTTTGATGGGATAATAATCGTTTCTCTCGGGGCCGTAAATAAACGGAACTGCGTAATGCGTATACATTTCCGTTTAGGGGGCAGTTTAAAGGAGTGCTTCTTAATGTTGGGAAAGCAATTGTTTGATATCACATGTAATATGGTTTCGGATCGTTCTCTGCTATGAATTAATTTTTGGTAAAAACGGAAATGTATACGAGATACGCAGTTACGTTTATTTACCGCTTTGGGATAAAAGATTATTCTCTGTTCAGATATCATCGAGTTTTGTAATAGCAATTTCATAAAAGAGAACGATATGAACATTAAAGAACTGTCAAAACTCATTAATTCAAAATGGGTACATCAAATAAGAGCAGGTAAACACCATCGGTTTGTCGATATTTCAATTGTAGAAGCAGATGGACGTTTTTTTGTCCGTCAGTATAAATTCGGAAAATGCAGCTGGTATGATGCGTTTCTTAAAAACCCTGACGGGGCCATTAAAATCAAGGATACGATAATTCCCATTGATGGTATCGTGCCTGAAGATTTGGATGAAATCAATCCAAAGGTCAATAACGCATATTTTAAAAAAATGAATATAATCTATTGGTTAATGCGGTTGACCTATGACAGAAAAAAACACGAATCCTCTACTTTAGAGCTTATTCCGAAAATCTAAAACCCCTTGAAAATATCCTGAAGGAATTAAAAAATGAAAAGATTAGAAGTTAATCCATTTGGGAATTTATGGGGACGTTCTTAACATTTACAGTTAAAAATTTTTTCACATGATATGTGATTGATCATGCCAAGAAAAGCCAGGTTAGACGCCCCGGGGGGGCATTGCACCACATCATTGTCCGCGGCATTGAAAGAGGAAGCATTTTCAAAGACGATTGGGATCGAAACTGGGCAGGTACATTCACCTGAATCCGCTTCGTGCAGGTATCGCTGGCGATTTGAAACAGCTCGATACCTACAGGTATTCCGGGCACAGCGCGGTGATAGGCCGGCGCCGAAGGGTCTGGCAGAATACGGCGCCGGTGCTCGCCCATTTTGCCGATCGCGTTTCTCTGGTCCGGCGCCGATACCGATTGTTCATAAAAAATAGAATCGACCGCGGCCGGCAAGCAGCGGGATAGGGTCCGTGCCAGGAGCCTTTTCTGCTACCGGGCGGTCCGGGAACTGGGGATGACCATGACTGCCCTCTCCGTGAAGCTGAATCTCTCCCCATCCGGCCTCAGCCTGGCGGTCAAACGGGGCGAAGAAATCGCCCGCTCGGGCGGATTTGAATTGGAGAGACAGTGGAATATTGGAAACTAATGGATGTTCCTATTTTTCCATAAACTGCTAATAGTCCAAAATATACTATTCGTGTAAATGCTTTATCTTCCTGCCGAAATTTATCCCCAACTTCCGCATTCGCTTTCGAAGTGTATTGGGATTTATGGAAAGCATTTCCGCAGCCCCGCCCGGTCCCTGAATTTTCCCTTTTGCGAGTTTCAATGCCAGTTGAATATGATTCGCCATGGCTTCGTCCAAACTTTGAATTTGAGGATTTGATAAATTAACGGGAATCGTTGTCCTGTCAGTATCTCCTGTAAGATCGTCGAAGCGCAGTTCATCCCCGTTCCACAGGATCAGTTCGCGTTCCACAAGGTTTTCTAATTCTCGCACATTCCCGGGCCAGTCATAAGATTGAAGTCTATCCCATGCATTCGGTGCAAGCGGGGGGTTATCCCGATAGCCAAATTTACGAATTTTATTTCCGACGAAAAAATTGACCAAGGCAGGTATATCTTGTTTGCGTTGGCGCAATGGCGGAATGAGAATTGGGAAAACGCTCAATCGGAAATAAAGATCCTCCCGAAAAGTGCCATTGGCAACCATTTTTGATAATTCCCGGTTGGTGGCCGCAATAACGCGTATGTCAACCGGGATGAGCTTTTCCCCGCCGATACGCTCTATTTCCTTTTGCTGCAAGACCCGCAACAATCTCACCTGAGCTTGCAAAGGCAGTTCTCCAATTTCATCTAAAAAAATGGTGCCTGTGTGGGCCCGTTCGAATCTGCCGCGCTTGCTGCCCGCAGCACCCGTAAATGCACCTTTTTCGTGACCGAACAGTTCGCTGTCAATCAGCTCGGCTGGAATGGCACCGCAATTGACTTTGATAAAGGGTTTATCAGCGCGCGCAGAGAGCTTTTGGATGGCTGAAACGAAAAGTTCTTTACCCACACCGGTTTCCCCAAGAAGCAAAACGGGTGTATCCAGCTGAGCCACTTTGCGCGTGCGCATCATCACCTCTTTGAGGCCGGTATCGAGACCAATGATTTTTTGTCCGTGAGGTTTGGTTAGCTCATTTCTCAGAAATCGGCACTCATCCTGCAAAGTTTCCTGAAGTTGAATGAGCTTCTGGTGCTGAAGGAAATTTTTTAATGCAATGCCCATGGGTGCCAACAGCGCTTCGAATATGCGGGCATGTTCAATAGTGTAACGGTCATTACCCCTGGCCTGGAGAGCGATATCACCTATGCGCTCACCATGCAGATCTAACCGAAGTACCATATGAGACATTTCAAGATCGGAGCCAAAAAGCGCGGTTTGTTCCTGAATGGCGGCACCGACAGGATCATCATACGTATCCGCGATGACTTTTACCTTTTCTTGAATATCCCATGCGGCCGCTTTTTGGGCTGTCCTATCGAGCTTTACGACCACCTCCAGTTGTTCTCCTTTGAATTTGTCAGCACGTGCGAGAACACGCATGACGCCGCATTTGGCCTCATAAAGATGCAAGGTAGCGCTATCCGCAGGTATGGCTCCATCGATATATTGAACCATTTTGCAGAGCGCATCCTCAATTTTGAGGCTGCCAAGAATACGAAGGGAGGCTTGGTAGTAGAAATTGTCTGTGCTCAACGTATGTTCCATAAAACACCCCATGGGAAAGATATCGTTCTTGGATGTGCTATGGGATAGCATGCGTCTGTCCCATAGCACAACGCGTTTCTCGTATGCATGATAACCAGATGAAATATTTGATTAAAAAAGTATGGCACAGACCTTGTTAACATTTTCGGTAAAGGAGTTCCAAGAATGCGTACGATTGAATGTATCCGATTTCGTTCCTGCCAGCCCATTGGGCAGACACTGGCAAAGCAGCTGCTTGAAAATTTTAACGAAAAGGCCCGTTCTCAAGGAATTTTTATGACCGTTTGGCTGGACAAGGAACTTTCAGGCGATCTTTGCGTGCATTTGGAACAAAGAGGCAAAACCGGATTAACGCAACAATACAGCTCGGTCGGCCTGTCTATCGAACAGATGTTGGAACATCACGGCCTGGTTTCCCGACGGCTTTTGGTATCGGCTGCTGAAACAGGTGAGGTGACAGGATGAGCGACCTGCGACAACAGGATTTTTTCAGTCATCATAAAAAGAACCAACCAATGAGAGAATACTTGAAGCATCATGAATAACCAAAGATCTGATCCAAAAGAATCGGAGGAATACAACAATGGCAAATATACTTCCTGACACAGACGGAGGCTTGATAACCCCTGACAATTCAGCAGTCGTATTCATCGACCATCAACCCCAGATGACGTTCGGGGTCGCCAACATCGACCGACAGCAACTGGTCAACAATGTGGTCATGCTGGCCAAGGGCGCCAGGGAATTCGGCGTGCCGTCGATTCTCACTGCTGTGGAGACCGAATCCTTCAGCGGTTACATCTGGCCGCAACTGATGGATGTCTTTCCCGGCCAGCAGCCCATCGAACGCACCAGCATGAACTCCTGGGATGACCCTGCCTTCAGGGCAGCAGTTGAGGCTACGGGCCGCAAGAACATCGTCATTGCAGGACTATGGACCGAGGTATGTGTGGCCTGGCCGGCACTCAACATGATCGATCAGGGCTACAACATCTATATTGTCGAAGACGCCTGCGGGGCAACCTCTCAATTGGCCCACGACGCGGCCATACGCCGAAGTGTTCAGGCTGGCGCCGTACCTATGACTACAGTGGCCACGGTTTTGGAATTTCAGCGCGACTGGGCTAACCGGGAGCACTATGATGCGTTGATGACCATCTTTCGGGAGCATGCCGGCGCGTATGGCAGCGGTATCGAATATGCCCATTCCATGGTGCACAAAGCCCCGCAGGCCGCCGAAAATCCGCATGTCGTCAATAAATGAAGCCAAAACAACCAGAGATCAGCGCTCTAACAGTGGCATCCGGTCGCATCGGTGCCGCTGGGACCGATGACGATGTGCTTGCCCGGACCACAGCGGATACCAAAAGAATCGATCTGAATGGCCGGCGCGTCATCCCGGGACTCAACGATTCGCGCCTGCATGTCATCCGCGCCGGGCTGTTTATCGCTGAACCCAACGTATTGATTCTCTATTCGACCATCGCCCGCGCCCCAAAACTTACCTTCGAGGATCAGCTGAACTCCTCGAGGCATTACATGCGTGAGCTCTAAAAATTAAAAGAAGCGCCGACCATAGGGTATAAAATGGAATACGTCCGGGAGACAATAAGATGAATACCGTCAAAAAAGAACAACTTGCCATAAACGAAGCTATACTTTCGCGTCGACATTTCCTTAAATATGCACTGGCATCTGTTCCGGTTCTCACCGGAGGATTGGGATCGCTGAGTTACGCCGCAAGTGACGGAAAAATGTCAGAATCACATGCTGATCTGATCGTGATCAATGGAAAGATTGCAACACTGGCCAAGGGAAAGCACTATGCTCAAGCAGTGGCCATTGGTGATGGTCGATTTACCGCCGTCGGTGACAACAAAGAAGTGATGCAGCAAAGAGGTCCTGACACACGGGTGATCGATGCCAATAACCGGACCATCATTCCAGGCTTAAACGATTCTCACACCCATGTGATTCGCGGCGGGCTGAATTACAATATGGAACTTCGCTGGGATGGGGTTCCATCCCTGTCACTGGCACTGGCCATGCTCAAAGAGCAAGCCATCCGGACGCCTCCTCCCCAGTGGGTACGAGTTATTGGCGGCTGGTCGGAATTTCAATTCGCCGAAAAACGAATGCCGACTCTTGAAGAAATAAATGCCGCGGCGCCTGATACACCTGTTCTTATTGTCCACCTGTATGCACGAGCTCTGTTAAACAAAGCGGCGTTACGGGCTCTGGGTATCACAAGAGATACACCCAATCCCCCTGGTGGGCTGATCCAGAAAGACAGTCGGGGCAATCCAACTGGTTTGTTGATTGCCGAACCGAATGCCTACATCGTTTATTCAACGATTGCGCGAGCGCCGCGATTAAGTATGGCCGATCAGATGAATTCCTCCCGTCTGTTCATGCGCGAGCTCAACCGGCTGGGCGTGACCAGTGTTATCGATGCCGGCGGCGGGGGCCAAAATTTTCCTGAAGATTATGAGGTGATCAACACACTGCACAAGCAGGACCAATTAACACTTCGAATCGCATATAATCTTTTCGCGCAGACGCCTGGCAAGGAATTTTCCGATTTCTCACGCTGGACCGAAATGACTCGGCCAGGGACTGGCGATGAACATCTACGGGTCAATGGTGCGGGTGAAAACCTGGTCTGGTCAGCGGCTGATTTTGAAAATTTTCTGCTGCCAAGTCCCCATTTGAAGTCAGTGATGGAAACGGATCTTGAAAAGGTTGTTCGACTCCTGGCAGGCGAAGGCTGGCCGTTTCGTGTCCATGCAACCTACAACGAAACCATCGAACGGTTCCTGGCTATTTTCGAGCGGGTGAATCGCGAAATTCCGCTGGATCGACTGCAGTGGCTGATTGACCACGCCGAAACCATCACCCCCAAAAACATTGAAAGAATCAAGAAGCTTGGCGGCGGCATTGCCGTTCAACACCGAATGGCTTACCAGGGAGAATATTTTATTGAGCGTTACGGCAAGCGTGCCGCTATCACATCACCCCCATTGCGTCGCATTTTGGAAATGGGTGTTCCGATCGGCGGCGGGACCGACGCTACACGCGTTTCGGGCTATAATCCATGGATTACGTTGTATTGGCTGACATCCGGAAAAACAATCGGCGGCACACTGCTTTACGATGAATCCAACCGCCTGGATCGGACGGAAGCCCTGAGCCTGATGACCCGTGGCAGTGCCTGGTTTTCACGGGAACAACATGTAAAAGGGACCATCGAGCCTGGCAAATATGCTGATTTTGCCGTTCTGTCCGAAGACTACTTTACAGTTCCCGATGAGAATATCAAAAACATTACTTCCGTAATGACGGTCATGGGTGGAAAAGTTGTTTATGCAGATGCAGAATTTAAAAAAAATAGCCCACCTGACCTCCCGGTTAGTCCTGACTGGTCACCTGTCAAAAAATTCGGCGGGTATTATCATGCGGATCATAGTCATTCTGGCCACGTGCTGGTTTCAGCCGCTGCTGCAACCAGCAGACAGGGCAATGCTGAAATTCATTCACCCGGGCACGGTCACCAGCATACCGTCTTGAGTGAAAACGGCCACTGGAATATGCATTGCCCTTGTTATGTCGGGTAGTCAGGAGGAATAACCATGCAAACATCAAAAACACCTCTGGCGCTCATTGTCGGGGGCTCCAGCGGTATTGGCAAACAATCAGCTAGTCGCCTTCTCAAATCAGGTATAGAGGTCATTTTATTGGCGCATGATCCAAAGACATTGGAAGGCGCCAAAACCGAATTGGAACCAAAGGGGCCGGTTCAAACGGTGAGCGTCGATTTGTACGATGAGCGGCAAGTTGACGAATTTATAGAGCGATTATACAATGAACCCCGCCACATCAAACACCTGGTAAACGCTGCCGGATCCTTCAATCCCAAAGTTTTTTTGGAACACACCAGGTTTGATTACGATAAGTACCTCGTTCTCAACAAAAGCTTTTTCTTCATCACCCAGGCCGTTGCGCAAAACATGAAAAAACACGGGGGCGGTGCCATCGTTAATATCGGCTCGATGTGGGCCAAGCAGTCAATCAAGGCGACACCCTCATCTGCCTACTCCATGGCCAAAGCCGGTCTGCACTCGTTGACGCAACATCTTGCAATGGAACTTGCCGAATATGGCATTCGAGTAAACGCTGTCTCGCCCGCTGTTGTGGTAACGCCAATTTACGGTGAGTTTATCGACCCGGACAAAATCGAAGAAACACTGGCGGGTTTCAACGGATTTCACCCAATTGGCCGGGTGGGCCGCGTCGATGACGTCGCCGCCGTGGTTGATTTTTTACTATCAGATGATTCCGGCTGGGTCACTGGTGCCATTTGGGACGTCGACGGTGGTGTTATGGCGGGTCGCAATCAATAAGCTGATAGATAGCAAAATTGACAGGTGGTGAATTAGATAAAAGCAATACTAAAAATTAGGAGAGCATTATGAAAAAAAGTCAAATTATTTTCAGCCAATACAGCCCGCTGATGGCGGTCGACATGGAGCTTGTCGGCAGCGACGGAAAAACGATTAACACCCCGAGGGTCTGCTCCTTGTGTCGATGCGGAGAATCTGACATGAAACCGCTTTGCGACGGAACGCACGCACAGGTCGGTTTTGTCGGGGAACGCGAAGATTCAAACAAGTCTGAATTGGAATATTATCGGGGTAAAAACATCACCATCGTATTCGATCGCTACCTTTGCATGGGTGCAGGTTACTGCGGGGAGCTCGAGGCTGTTTTCGGCACCCATGACGAACCTAAATATGAACCCGATGCGGCTCCGGTCGAAGATATCATTGCTACTATTAAAAAGTGCCCTTCCGGGGCCTTGAGCTACATCACTGGAAACGAACATTTTAAAAATTATTACAACGAAACCAAAATCGTCGTGGAAAAAGACGGACCACTCAATTGCCAGGGGGAGATTATCCTGATCGACGATCAGGATTCCGATGCTTTTTTACCCGACGCCGATCATTTCACGCTCTGCCGCTGTGGAGGGTCAAAGAAGAAACCGGTCTGCGACGGTTCTCATGAAGAAAAAGGGTTCAAAGGATAAGCAGCATTATCGTTGCCTTTCTGCCGCCGGAATTTTCGCGAATGAAAGCAACAAGGAAAGCTTCGGCCGAGGTCTGAAGCTCATGATCCCAGCTTTTTTATCGGATATCTTTATCGCGAGCCTGAGCACAAAAATGCCGCCGGGAAACTCGGTGGGATTCTAAAAAACACTGAGTTCGGCCCTTCATTTCAGTAATCAAAAGGTCAGCATAATTACAGATGTGTTTGTGCTATATCTAAGAACTACTTGTCCGTAATCGGCTCAGGGTCCGTGGAGAAGAATCTGAGCGTCTTTCACAACCGACGATGATCCCCGGGAAAGAACATCAAAATTTCCAGTTGATTCAAACCGCCGCTCACCGACAGTAGCCCACAGTCGGGCGCAACTATCGTTTATTTTGGAAACAGGAATTTCACCTGCAACTGCACACTCCAATCCGACGTGTTGTCCGGGTGTTCGGCATTCCAGAAAGACTGGACCTTGAAGTCCACGGGCTGGTTACCGAAACGCACCAGGTGGCCGACACCGCCGCCGATGGGCACGGTCCAGGTGTTGTCACTGTCCGCCTCCCAGTCGGCCACGAAGGTGGGAGATGAGGTCAGATACCAGCCATTTTCCAGATTGTAGTTGATAAACAGCTGGGCCGAAAAAAAGTGCACGTCCGGTTCATCGTCTTCACCGGTGATCGACCACACATTCTGGGCCAGTATGCCGAACAGCCAGTGCCCCGGTTTTGCCAGCGCCACCGCTGCGGGCCCGGCGGACCACTGGTCAACCCCCAGACGGTCGTCGGTATTGGTGGGCAGAAAGATGGAGGGGCCGACCCCCCAGATGATGTCGCCGGCCTCTGCAGGTGTGAAAAAGGCCTGGTAGTTGATATCCCCCACTCCGAATTTGGACCCCTGGCCCTCTTCAAGCTTTTCCTGGTAGATCACCGGAATGATAAACCGGTTGATCAAAATCCAGTCTTCCAGGCTCACCGGGTAGACCGGTTTGACGTCCATTTTGTAAATGGTGTTGTTTTCGGAGCCGGCATTGAAGCTGGTCTTGAACTCGAAGGGTAGCGAAATCAGGTTGGCGATGGGATTTTGGGATTGTTTGGCCAGGTCCTCGGTTTCGTCGGCCATGGCTACCCCGACAGGAGCACGCACTCAACCGTAAAAATAACTGCTTTAACATAAGTCATAATGACAATCCCTTTTAACTTTCCGTGAGGTTCATACTCGTCGGTTCAAAAATTTCTTCAATGGAGAGCTCGCGTTGACGCAGCCCTTGTTGGAGGGAATACCGGAACAAGGTCTCCAGGGTCTCGCGGTTCGGCGCAATGCCGCAGATAATCGCAACAATTCAGGATTCTAGTTATGCCGGACTCATTCCGCATGGCTAATAAAGGTGCTACCAGCCAACCTGCTTTTTGGTCTGATACCTCAGGCTCTTGACAGGGTTGTACGGCTTGTCCGGCACCCGTTGGTAGGGTGTCTGGACTGTATGGGGGAACTTTTTAATCAGCTTGATGTGCTGTTCAATCAACCAGTTCAGACCGTAGGTGTCAGTGGCGTAGCGGATTTCCTGTGGATAACGCTCGGCAGGATCATGCATCAGGTTGAATTGCAGGGGGAAAATCATCCCTCCGCCGAATTGCATCTTGACCCAGTCTTTGCGAACGGCCTCCAGCTTGCCCTTGTTGTAGAGGAAGACATAATCGCGTCTGCCGTGGTCTTCACCCAGCATCAGCAGCGCGGTCTGATCGACACCATCCACCACCCGGTCATTTGGGATCATATCTTTGGTGCCGGCAATGCTGGCAAAGGTGGTGTAAAAGTCTGAAACATGGACCATGTCGATTGGCTCCTGGCCCGGTTCGATCATTCCCGGCCACCATGCAATTGCAGGCACCCGCACACCACCTTCCCAGGTTGTGCCTTTCTCGCCCTTGTCGTACATGGAGTAACCACCATGGGGGTGAAAACCGTACATCGGGCCGTTATCGGAAGTCCAGACAATCAGGGTGTTCTCACCAATACCCAACTCCTTGACGGTCTTGATAATGCGGCCGACGTTATAATCGTGTTCGACCATTTGGGATGCCGTATTGGTCTGGGCCGGCGTGTCCCTGAAATCGGGGTTGGCGTCGAAGAAATGGTTGCCCTTGCCCCTGACATAGAGGAAAAACGGTTTGTCGCTGTCGGCATGGCGCTTGATGTAGTCGATGGCCAGGTCGGCCGTGTCGGTGTCGTATTTGTCGTAATTCTCCAAACTGAACGGGTAGACCATTTCAGGCTTTTCGCCCTTTTTGGCGCGCATGACGCCGCCTTCATCGTAGTACTCCGCCGGCTCCTTGGGGCCCCAGATAAGGGACCGGTAATTGACGTGCCCGGCCGGGTCATCGCCCTCGGCTCCGTATATCCATACCGCCGGGTTGCCTCCCGACCACTGGGCTTCATCGAAGCCGTGCTCCGTAGGGGCGTATTGATCGCCGAAGCCGACGTGCCACTTGCCGAACATGGCCGTATGGTACCCGGCTTTGGACATCAGCTCAGCGAGAGTGACCTCCTCCTGGGGCAGACCAAGCCCCCTGGTGCCGGGAAAATCGACAATATTGACGCCAACACGGACATTGTGCCGGCCCGTATTGAGCGCAATGCGGGTCGGCGTGCAGGAGACTTCTGAGTAGTACTGCAGAAACTTCATGCCCTGCCTCGCCATCTTGTCGAGGTTCGGGGTCGGCGCGCCGCGCAGTTTACCGCCCCCGTAGACACCGAGCTCGGTATAGCCGATATCGTCAGCGATTATCTTGATGATATTGGGTTTTTTGCCGAACTTCTTCTCCAGTTCAGCCAGCCTGGCCTGAACTGCCTTGTCGTCTGCCTGCCATTGCTCGCTGAATTGCTTTTCCAGCTCATAATACTCTGCGTCCTGCTGAATCGCCCGGGCGCTGAGCGGTAGAAAATACAAGAAGGTTACGGAAGCAATCCATATTAAAGTCTTATGAATTGTTTTCTTTACGTCCATTCCAACCTCCTCTATTGTTTGCGTTAATGCCTTCAGTCCCTTCTAATTTGCCGTTATTATACTATCAGTAAAAGTCTCTTAATCCTTTGTCTTTACTTGTTTCGAATTTTAGCATGAATATCTTAATCTATCCGCGAGTCGTCAAAAGTCAGTCCTCCAGCTTCATTGATGACGGATGAAAAATTTCTTCAATCGTCAGTCTTCTGCCGGCCAATCCCTGTTCGTGGGAATACCGGAACAAGGCCTCCAGGGGCTTGCGGTTGGGCTCGATACCGTAGGAATAAAAATTGTCGCCCATCAGGGCCCTGGTTTCTTCGAACTCCTGGGGCAGCCAGGGAGACATGAATTTAAACCAGGCGGTCTTGGCAAACGATTGGTAGGCCATCTGTTTGGCCTGGTCGTAAGCCTTGAACACCGCCTCGACGACCCATGGGTTCTGTTTTGCGAGACTCTTTTTGATGGCCACGGCATGCATGATCGGGAAAATGCCGGTTTTCTTGAAAAAAGCCCGTTCAACGGATCGATAGTCCGGAAACAGACGGGCAACCTTGGGGTGCCGCTTGCCATAGGCCCTGGGTTCAGCCGCATGAAACAGGGCGTCCACATCACCCGATTCCAGCAGATCGGACTCGTCCTTGCCCGCGGGACCTGTGCGAATGGAAATCCCATCGGGTAAAATGTTCTCCTGTTGGGAAAGCTTGCCGGCAGTTTTGGCCGAGGAGTCCGCGGCGGCCACGACCCAGTCGATATCCTGCGGTTTGACCCCATACTCGTCCTGAAAAATACCGCGAATCCAGGTCAACGAGGTGGATGAATAGCCCGGCGTGCCGATGGTCTTGCCTCGCAGGTCTTCCGGCCCTTTGATGCCCCGGTCCGTGTGGATGAAAACACTCCTGTGTCGGAACGACCGAAAAGGGAAAATGGGCAGCAGGGCATAATCCCGGAACCCGCCATTGGCAAAGGCCAGCATGTAGGGGTGCAGTCCAACCTCGGCCACATCCAGTTCCTGGGGTCCGCTGAACACATGGGTGTTCAGGTCGCCGATGCCCTCCTCCTTGAATTCCATGGCACACCCCTCGACCTTGACACGTCCATCAACCAAGGCCGCGGTGCGATCTAAGTTGTAGCCCGCCATGGTGATGGGCAGCCCTTCAGGTTTGTCTTTGCTCTGGGTCCCGGCCTGGCCGCTTGCAGCCAATGCGCCGACCGCGCCAGCCGCCAGTGCCGTCGTCTTGATAAAATCGCGACGCGACAGGGGGATGGACTTTTCCTTATCGCTTGTTTTTTCTGCCATCAACACACCTCACTTCTGTCT
>ENA-ORCT01000524-ORCT01000524.1-marine-metagenome-genome-assembly--contig:-NODE-524-length-18075-cov-3.381542_pt1 | contig 18075 bp, 8 predicted proteins | sample MGYA00248632_ERZ508511 | MGnify/ENA primary metagenome ERZ508511 (study PRJEB26182, sample SAMN06268839) | marine metagenome | isolation source: Tt an P1-techrep anaerobic enrichment on pine from sediment...
TGGCGAAAGCAAAATTCCCGCCAAAATGATAGCTGAAATCTCCGACCTGGTTCTCCCAGAGCAGCGAAACTTCAACACCTTTGTTTTCCACTTCGCCCACATTTTCAACCGGACGCGCAACACCAATCAATGAAGGCACCGAACCGTTTGTGGAAGCCAGAATTTGACTTCTTTTTTCATAGAAAGCGTCGACATTCAGCGTGAGGTGATCCAGCATTTCAATATCCAGTCCCAGGTTAGATTTCACAGATTTTTCATAAGTCAGTCCAAATGCCGGCAGTTGTCCTTCAACAATACCTCCTGAAGAGCTGTTGTTGTCGGTGAAGAAATAGCCTCCCCCTGAGAAAAATCCCTGGTCGTAAAGATTGGGATTCATCAGGTCATTTCCGCTCATTCCCCAGGAAGCACGTACTTTCATAAAATCAATGACCTGGCTGTCAGAAAGAAAGTTCTCGCGGCTGACAATCCAGCCTGCCGACACCGAAGGAAATAATCCGAAGCGGTCGCCACTGGGCAAAATGTTACTACCACTATATGATAAGACCCCGTCGAGATAGTACTTATTTTGATAGCCATAGCTTGCCGAAGCAATCAGGTTTTGATGTAAAAAGGTATTGTACTGCCCGTCGTTCACTCGTTTATCCTGATGATAGATTAGCGATGTATTCAATTCACTTTCGTTCCACGACGTTTCGTAATTCACTTTTCCAAAAATCGTAGCGTGACGACGCTGTCCTCCAAAACTATCGGAAGCACTCAAATCGGTTTCGCTACCATAAACGGCAGTTGTCGTATCGCTGATCGCTCCGGTTGAAGGATCGCGGACAACGGCAACGCTCTCGTAAAGGAAGCCGCGGGTTTTACTTTCCCAGTAGGCCACTTGATTATCATAGCCCACAGCAACTTCGGCCGATAAACCCTGGACCCAGGCACTTAAATCCTGTGTTATTCGACCATCAGCATTGATCTCGCGGCTGTGCGGTGTCCGCACTCCGGTAGAAGAAACCAAGGCCACCGGATTGTTGTCGTAATACTCTGTTCCACCCCAGTTACGGTTAAAGGTTTCCACCGGAAACACACCCGATGGAACACTGTACAGCGCGTTCATCACTCCACTAACCCGAGCGCCCGGCTCATTACGTCCATCAATTGCTCCGGCAACATTCACCCTGAATTTCGTGGTTTTTGTCAAATCAATGTCCAGATTGGTTCTGAAATTAAAGCGATCGTATTTCATTTGGCTGTCGTAACGATCATCCAAGGTTGTATTGTCTAACATGCCCCGTTCATTCTGATAGTTAAGCGAAACAAAATACTTGACCGACTCACCGCCGCCCCTGAAATTGGCGCTGAAATTGGTGTTCATCCCATAATCTTTAAGGGTTTCACCCATCCAATCAACATTCGGAAAGAAGGCTGGCAGATCTCCGCTTTGATAATTCTGCAGGTCCCATTCAGAGTAAACAAATGGGTTTCCATCCAAAGCACTGGCTTCATTTACCGCCTTCGCGTAGTCGTATCCATTCAGGAACTCAGGTGTTCTGAACGGCTTGTTGAAGCCTTGTTCCAATTTGAAATCAACATGAAACGAATTGTATTCTCCTCTTTTGGTCGTTACCAGCAAAACGCCATTGGCACCTCGTTGCCCATACATGGCCAATGCTGCCCCATCTTTCAGTACGGCAACACTTTCAATCTCATCCAATGACAAGGAATTCATGTCGCGCTCAAATCCATCAACGAGCACCAGCATACTGCTGTTATTGAAAGTACCTTTTCCGCGTATAAACATATCCGGTCGGCGATTCCAGGGTTCACCACCGTTTTGCAACACAGTTAAGCCACTAAGCTGCCCGTACAGGCTTTCTTCGGGATTCAGAGCCGAGCTCTTCTCCAGTTGATCGGAGTACACCACATCAATTGAAGAAGTCAGTTTTTGGGCTTCCTGCTCTTTTCCAAAACCCAATTGGATCTTCTTATCTGAATTATCCAGGAGCACCTGAATTTCGGAAGAAGTAGCCGGCACCAGCTTAACCAAGGATTGATAACTCACTTTTATCAGACCTTCCGGTGCGCTGTTCAAGCTAACGCGTCCATCAGTGTCAGTCACTGCCATAATATCAGGCGTACTAACCAGCTCGACTTGAGCACCTGTCAGCGGCTTTCCTGCTTGGTTGATGACTTGAATGTTTAAGCTATTTTGCTGGGCCACAAGTGTTTGTCCCATTAGTAGTAAAACCACAAAACAGGTGAACTTCATCCATTTCCTTTTAATCCTCGTCTGCCATTGGGACTGCATAACAAAAGCTCCGTCCGAAGATTGAGGTTCGATTCCGCTAACCCTTTTGACTATTTTATTTTTTTTCATTTGCTGTTCGATTAATGAATTTAAAAAACTTACTACTCCCATCCCGGGTTTTGTACCAAACCATATGCTTTGTTAACCTCATCAGGCGGGAAAGCACTCAAATACCATTTGGGCGACCAGTTCGTCTGCCAGTAGCGTTCGGATAGTGGGAAGGTTTCATAGCTAAATGAGCCATCTTCATTCTTATAGGTATTCACACCATGCAAAGTTTGCTGAAAGAGATCGGCACGTTTCCAACGAATAATGTCAAACCAGCGTACTTCTTCAAATCCAAACTCACAGGCACGTTCCTTTAAAACAGCTTCGCGAAACTCGGCCTGCGACAGTCCGGTTGGAAGATCGCTTAAGCCAACACGATTTCTTACTTTATTGACTGTTCCATAAGCTTCGGTATTGGGTCCCCCATTGGCTTCATTCAGCGCTTCAGCATAGGTGAGGTAAATTTCACTTAAACGCAAATAAGGCCAGTGAATAATTGAACCCACGGATGTGGCATTGTTACCGTCCAACCAAAATTTCCGAATACCAAACCCAGAGGCTCTTCCATTGGCATTGGCATTTTGCCTTTCGCGGCCACCAATCCAAATTTCGGCTGTCCTGCCTCTAAAACTATCGCCATTCACCAGCACCGTTTCGTAAAGGCGTGGATCGCGGTTGGCCCATGGCAATGCCGGATCCCAGCCGGAGCTTGGATCATCAATGGGTGTACCATCAGCCATGTCGAACATATCGACGTATTCTTTGGTCGGGTTTACGGTTCCATAGTTCCCGGCACTTTGGAAGAAATAGAAGTTTCCATCCCAGTATCCGGGTGCCTTAAATCGTACGCGAGTACTGATCAAAACTTCGCCGTTTCCACGTTGGTAGTAGGCATCCTGAAAATCCTGACGCGGATTGCCCGTATTCACCAGCGCATAGCCTCCCTGGGACTCGGCTTTATCAATCAATGCTTTAGCCGCCTGGGCAGCGCGGGTCCACAAAGCAGCATCGTAGCCTCCGTGCCAGGTCATGTTCTGGGAAGAGGCTTCTCCTTCGAGGAAAGGCGTATTGTCGTTGAATAGCGGGCTTGCTCCAAACAAGAGGATTCGGGCTTTCAGTCCCATCGCTGAAGCCTGGGTAAAACGACCATCCCAGTTCGACAGATCTTCAATCACCCAAGGTAAATCGGGAATGGCTTCATCAATTAAGCTGACAATGGAATCGAGCGTTGCTTTCGATGTTAATCGCGGCAAGTCGGTGTCTTCCGTTGGTGTATAGGCGTGGTTTACCCAAGGGAGCCCCCCAAAGTGCCTGTACATATCAGTATAATGAAGGGCAATAATCATTTTCGCTTCGGCCCGCAGCTGATCTAGATAGTCCGCTGAACCTTCGGGAATACGATAGGAATTTTCGATGAAATTCCATCCGATGCGGATTCCTTCCCAACTTTGTTCCTGAATATAGTGGTATTTGGTGTTGGTTGCCGAATTTTCGACAGCGGCGCTGTATTGGCCGGAATAATACTGTTGAACCGTTCCGCCCCAACCCAAAGAGCTTTGATTGAGGTCAGTAAGTGATTCGAGAATATCCATTCCCATTTTGTTTCCTTTGGCTGACCAATTGAGGTTCAACCCATAAGGCAACGTTCGGTAGCCCTGCCATAAATAACGCTCTGACAATTCCAGGGAGTTAAAGATGGTATCTGCTGTAACGTCTACACTGGGTTCTTTTTCAAGGAAGTCATTTCCGAACTTCATTTCCTCGCATGAACTCAGAAGCAACCCAATGACAGCAACAACATAGAGTAATGTATTATTTTTCATGTGACTTCTTTTTCTCATATTTTGTAACATTTTCAACATGCAAATCCTGTAGGTTAATCATCTGGCACATTTTAGAAATCTACCTTAACCCCAAGGTTATAGACCTTAGTCAGCGGATATGCTGAATCGCTTCCTGTGCGGGATTCAGGATCAGTGATATCGAGTTTGTCAATGGTGATCAGATTATATCCATTGAGGAATGCCCGAAGGTTTCGAATACCAAACCGGTTAAGAAAACTACCATCAAAATTGTAGCCCAGCTCCAGGTTTTTTAGTCGGAGGTAGGAAGCATCACGCAACCAAAAATCGGAATCCTTGGTGTTGTTATTCTGCCCTGCCAGGGTCATGCGCGGATAGGTAGCCGAATTAGCCGTTTCGGGCGTCCATCGCCCATCAGCCATGTATTTCAGCAAGGAACGATCTTGTGTAGCGCCGAAAGCCACGCGGTAGGTTTCGCCCAGCAAGCGGGAAGTGTTGGTAGCACCGGCCCACGACATGGAAACATCGAACCTTTTCCAGCTAAAGCCCAAATTGGCTCCAAAGGTATACTCAGGGTACTGTGGATGCCCGATCGCCCGCTGATCGTTTTGGTCAATCACTCCGTCATCATTCAAATCCTGGTAAACCATATCACCCGGCTGAAGATTGTACTGATGATCGGGAACGTTCGTATTGTTCACATCCGCTTCGGTAAAGAACCGGTCAAACACATAGCCAAAAGGTTGGCTGACCGAGTGGCCTGTGCGATACAGGTAATCTTCATTCTGAGGCACTTCATCCATGAAAATAATGGTGTTTCTGGCGTGCGAGGTGTTTAGATTGATCCAATAACGAAAATCGCTGTTGACAGATTGGCTCCATCGGGTTTCCACTTCAAAACCTTTGTTCTCCACTTCCCCAATATTTACAGCTGGTAAGTCGTAGGCTACATAGCCCGGAACGGTTCCACGGAAGGTGAGGATATCTTTCCTGTTTTCGATGAAGTAGTCAAAGTTAACACCCAGTTTTCCGTTGATAAATTTCATATCCACTCCCAGGTTTTGCTTTTGAGCAGTTTCCCAGGTTACATCAGGATTTCCAATCTGTCCTTCGCTTGCGGCAGTCTGGTTGTTTGGATTATCGGTTCCAAAGTTATAGCCTCCCGAGGAAGGGTTGTAGCTGTCGGGAAGGTAAAGGAAACGATTTCCTCCAATTTTGTCATTACCCACCAGACCAAAAGAAGCACGAACTTTCAAATAATTAATGAATGGAACGGCATCCATGAAGGGTTCTTCGGTCATGATCCACCCGGCAGACATGGCAGGAAAAACGCCAAAGCGCTTGTCTCTTGCAAAATTCTCAGAGCCGTTGTAGCCAATATTGAAGTCCACCAGGTACTTAGTATTGTAATCATAGGTTACGCGGCCAACCAGACCAACCAGCCCGAGTGGAATGTCACGAAACTGCGACGGATAATACTCTTTATTTTGATTATACAGCACCAGCCCACCAACATTATGCCGACCAAAATCACGGTTGTAGCTGAATCCGGCTTCCATATACCAATTCCTTCCTTTTCCATAGTTCTCGTTGTAGCCCAAATTCCCGTCTGATCCATTCTTGCGGTAAACAATACTCATGTCGTTGGGATCGGCATCCGGATCCACATCTTTCCGATAGAAAGGTTCATAATTGGCGACTGAAGAGTTGCGGACCTTCGTGTGTGTGTAATTGGTATTGTAAGCGAACTTTGTTCTGAAGCTCAATCCCTTGGTAATAAATTTAAGATCCTGGTTAATATCAATATCAAAGTTCAGGTTATTGTTCAGTATATTAGAAAATCCTCGTCCGTAAAATGGATCCAATCCATCTTTCTTCTGATTCGGAATGTAATAATCACCGTTCAGAACATATTTTCCATCTACAATGCCCGGTCCGGAGAAAGGAACCGACCAGTAGATCAGTCTGAAAAGCTGATCCATGCCATCCTTCGCGTTGGGCTGGTTGGTCACGCCAACCCGTCCTCCGGCAGTGATCCCCACCTTGGTGGTTTCGGTGACATTAATATCCAGGTTTGTCCGGTAATTATAACGTTTGTATGAAAAGTTGTAGTCATACTGCGAATCGAAGGTTTCAAACAAGCCCCCTTGATCGAGATAACCGACTGAAACGAAATATTTCACTTTGTCGGTTCCCCCCGAAATATTCACGTTTCCTTTGTATTGCATCGCAGTGGGTTTCAAAATATAATCCACCCAATCGGTATTCGGATAAATCTGAGGGTCTGATCCTGTGCTAAATGCGTTCAGCGCCTCGGGCGAAAACCGGAGCTGGTCAGCTGTCAACGACGGATCGTCATTCAACTGGGCTTCGTTGTAACGCATGGCGTAAGTGTAGCTGTCGGCAAACTCAAGCAAGCGGGTTGGCTGCTGTACCCCGGTTGAAAAACTGGTCGAGATTTTTGCTGCTCCTTTTTCACCGCGCTTGGTGGTTACAATAATAACGCCGTTTGCTCCGCGTACCCCATAAACAGCAGTTGCCGATGCATCTTTCAGTACCGAGACACTTTCAATTTCGTTGGCGTCCAACTGCATGAACGAGCGCTCCACTCCATCAACAATCATCAGTGGTTGCGAGCGGCCTTCGGAAAGCGAAGCAACCCCACGCACATAAATGGTTGGGTCATCTGCACCCGGTTGTCCGGAAAACTGAATGGTACTCAATCCGGTTACTTTACCGGCCAGCGAGTTCGCTACGCTTGCAGTTGGCGACTTCAGAAGTTCCTCGGAATCGACAGAGGTAATGGCCCCCGTAATGGAGACTTTCTTCTGCTGCCCGTAAGCCACCACCTGAACTTCATTTAGGTCGTACATGGCTGATGCCATCTCAACATCAATCACGCGTTGGTTTCCAACAGGAACTTCTTTGGCCTCGAGTCCAACAAAAGTGAAAACCAACACACTCCCTGATGATACACTCAATGCGTATTTCCCGTCAAAATCAGTAATCGTACCGTTTGTGGTACCTTTCTGAATAACGGTAACACCAGGAACAGGCTCTCCTTGCGTATCAGTCACCGTACCGGTTACCTGCACGTTTTGAGCCAATAAGAGGTTGTTCATTCCGAACAAAATCATTACGGTCAGAAATAAACAAATCCATCTCCGTTTTTTTCTCATAGGTTCTAAGTTTTATTCGTTAATAAATAGTGTAGTGTGTTTATAGATAGATGGTCAATACCAAAATCACCCAAAGAGTCAGCGCAACATAGAGTAAATAAAGCACAAGCCGGGGACTACTTTGGATATGCAGTCCCAACTTTCGGCTCAACCAATCCTGTTTCTTTTCTTTCAACATGAAATTTCTTACTAGCGTTTTCAATCAGCACGAATAACATGATGCAAGTTGAAACATTTTTTAACATTTCGACATGGAGATTCAACCAAATAAGGTAGCATTTTCCATCTTTTACTGCTGAAACAGATTATCAAAAAAGGGGGGAATACAAGTCACCAATTCACCACAATCCCCTATAAAATAGAACATTAAACACACAAATACAATTTAATAAAAACGAAGACTGCACCGTGTTCTCTGTTAAAAGTGGCCGAAAAGTGCCCACATGTTCCGGTCGACAATGGCCCTTCAAAACTTATCGATTGAGCTTAGTGGGTCGACCCCAAAAGGCCAGAAATAGTTACTTATAACAGCAAGAACCGAGTTCAGGCAGTCAACGACATTTGCTTCATGGTCATCACTGCTTTTCAGACCGCTTACTTCTCTGGATTGGCCGTGCGCTTACCAATAAAGTCAAGAGATTCGAGAAACCGATCTACTTCCGGGATAATTAACTCTCTGTATTCTTTCGCATTAAAGAAGCCATGGCCGGCTCCTTCGTACAAATGCAGATCGCAACGACCGCCTGTTTCCTCCACTCGTTGCTTAAATGTTTTGGCGGTAGACACCGGAATCAATTTATCCTCGGTACCTAAAAAGAAGATTGTGGGCGGAAAACTTTCACGAATGCTGTGGATCGGGGAAAATTCCGGAAATTTCTCCTTGATACGATCATAGCCGTAACCGTCTTTACTATTGTCGATTACCGGGTTAAACAAAACCAGCGCGTTAGGTTTGGAGCTAACAGCAAGCGGATCGGTTGATTCATTGATGGATTGATTGGTGTAGCAAGCAGCAGCCAGATGTCCTCCGGCCGATCCGCCCGAAGCGACAATCCGATCGGGATCTATTCCAATGACTTCAGCCTGCTGACGGATGTAACGAACGGCTGATTTGGCGTCTTTAAGTGATTCAAACGGGCTGGTACCTTGCCTGCTTTTCACACGGTAATCAGCAATTAACGCCACCATGCCTCTGGCTGCAAGATGTTCTGCAAATGGAATAAACTGATCAATATTCCGGCTGTTCCATCCACCACCAAAGAAAAAGACGATGGCCGGGTATTTTTCACGCTTGTTGGATTGCTCCGGCTTATACACCGCCAATTTAAGCGCAACCGTATCGACTTGTTTATAGACCACTTGATCGGAAAAATGACTGCGCTGGGCGCAAACAGTCAAAGAAAAGCTCACGTAGGTGAGTAACAGAAACAGATGCCGGGCTAGTTGGCTGCTACATTTGATTTTCATCGTTCACACAACTTATTTACAAAATGAAATTCATTCGGCTTGAGCGGTTTCCCCTGCTAGCCAGCAAAACGTAAAAGGCTTACACGCGCTCTTTTCTATAATTCGACGGAGTGGTTCCATAAACCCCTTCAAAACTCTTGCGGAAGTTCCGGGTGTCTGAATATCCCACATTTTCAACAATTTCTGAAACCGTCAGATTCGTTTCAAGCAGATAGCTCGCTGCCTTTTTCAAACGGATACTTTTAATAAACTCTCCTGGCGATTGCCCCACCAAGGCCTTCAGTTTCCGGTAGAAGGTTGAGCTGCTCATGCCCATTTCGGCAGCAACAAAATCTGCATCCAGCGAGGGGTTTTTTATATTTTTCTCGATCACCGCGATGACCGCTTTAATGATGGCTTCATCCGCCGAAGTGATTTCTTTGTTCAGTGGATCCAGGGTCACTTTTTTCCGGTACATATCTTTCAGTGCAGCACGCTGGGTAATCACCTGTTTTACTGTCTCCAGCAGCAGAGCCGGATTAAACGGTTTGGTCAGGTAAGCATCAGCCCCTTTCCGCGTGCCCATCAAATAGTCCTGATCACGATCCTTTGCGGTGATCAAAATGACCGGGATATGCGAAATTTTGTTATGTTGTTTAATCCGCGAACATAGTTCATAACCATCCAACTTGGGCATCATGACGTCGGAAAGAACCAAATCGGGCACATGCTCGACCGCTGCATGATAGCCGGCCAAACCGTCCTCGGCCTCCAAAATATGGTAATGGTCCACCAGCAGGTTGACCATGTATTCGCGCACCTCTTCATTATCTTCCACAATCAGGATTTTGGCTCCGCTGCTGCCACTCCTAATCCCGTCAGTTTTTACTGGAATGTGTTCAGCCAACTGCCATTTCAGCTCATTAATTTGCAGATCCGGCGCCTCCACAACACGCTCATTTTCGAGTAAATGAGCCGATCCTTTTAAAAAGTGAATGGTGAAATGAGTCATTTCATCCGGCCGGCTTTCGACAACGATTTTCCCACGATGCAAATCGACAAAACGCTTAACCAGATAAAGTCCAATGCCATATCCGCTGTAGTTTTTGTGACCCGAGGCCTGATAAAAACGTTCGAAAAGGCGACTGATCTCCGTCTCCGAAATTCCTTTGCCATTATTTGCCACCGTCAGGATTATTTCCTGTTCCGACTCCGTTAAATCCAGCTTTACAACTGGCGGTTGGCCCGAATACTTGAAGGCATTGGACAACAGGTTGGTAATAATAATATCCATCTTTGAGGGTTCGAACCATAGCTCCGGTTCCCGAACTTTCAGCGAAACTTGGAAGTCAATCCCTTTGCGAACCGCCATTTCCTGAAAAGCATTGGAAATACCTTGCATAAAATCGATCACATTGTAAGCCGACGCTTTCAGTTCCATCTTTCCCACTTCAACTTTTCGGAATTCGAGCAGCTGATTCAATAGAAAAAAGAGTTTGGATGCACTGGAATAAACTAATTGGATTCGTTTTGTAAAAAAAGATTGGCTTAGTTGGTTAAAATCAGTTGACATTAACTCCTCCAGCGGTCCCTGAATCAATGTTAGCGGAGTTTTCAACTCATGTGACATATCGGTAAAAAAGCGGAGCTTATACTCATTCATCTCCTGCTCCTGAATTCGGTTCATATGCTCAAGCCGAGCGGCATTCTGCAAGCGTTCCTGCTTCAGCGAAATTCTGTTGATGAAGAAAACGATCACCATCAAAACCAAAATATAAACGACCATAGCATACCAGGTTTTCCATGGCGGAGGAAGTATTTCAATCTGTATTTTTCGCCCCTCAAAGTTCCATACCCCATTACTATTCGAACCGGCCAACTGAAGCGTGTATTTGCCGGGAGCAAGATTGCTAAATGAAATATGTCTTCGCTTTCCGATGTAAACCCAATCTCCTTCGCCATCTTCATTAATTAAGCGATAGGAATATTGATTATTTTCGGGCGATTTATAATCCAGCGCAGCAATTTCGAATGAGAACTCTTTCTGGGTATAATCCAGGGTCAGTGTTTGAACTTCGTTGATCGAAACCGGCAAGACTCCCTTTTCCTGTACCGGGACATCACGGTTCATAACTTTAAAGCTGGTGATGGCTATTTTGGGAATGGTGAAATTCTCATGAAATTGCTCCGAGTTAAAAAAGGTCAAATCGGAATATCCCCCAAAATAGATTGTGCCATCTTTAGCCGTGAAACTTGACCCTTCAGCAAAATTATATCCGCCAACTCCATCACTCACGTCATAATTTCGAAATTCTCCGGTCTGCGGGTTTAGTCGTGAAATACCGGCATTGGTACTTACCCAGATATAACCCGACACTTCTTCGACCGCATTGACATAATCGTCTGTCAGGCCATCTTTATTGGTGTATTCAATAAGTTTATAGTCCCCTTGCTCATTTTTAGCCAGGCAGTTCAGGCTGCAAGGAGTTCCAAACCACAGCCGGTTCAGTGAATCAACATGACAGGCTAAAATAATATCGCACAGCAACTTATTCTTCTCATCCAGTAGATTTGTTACCGGAACCGGAATCGAATCATTCTCGCCCAAAAAGTACAAGCCCTTATAAGTTCCAATCCAGAGCGTCCCCATACGATCAGTAACCAAAGAAGAGATCCTATTGTCCTGAAAACTGCGGGTTTGATCACCCGAATGAAAGCGGCTCTTCAGATGATACTGACCATCCTCGAAATAAAAAACATACAATCCGTTTTGCTGAGTACCCACCCACAAATCGTTTTCCACCTCTTTTATAGCAAGCACTTTTCGGACAATCCCAAGATCCTTGCTGCTAAAATACCCGGCAGCTTCAACCAATTCATTCTTCCCAGGGGCATTTTTCCGGGCAATAAATAAACCTTCGTCAAGCCCCACCCACAAGTGCCCTTTCGGATCAAAAGCCATTGTTTTTACCATGAACTGCCTGCTTCCATATCGGGGATTTTGTTGGTCAAAGTCAACTGATTCATAATTAATTTTGTCAACCGTAACATGGAGGCCACTCCTGCGGGTTCCAATCCATAACTCTCCCTGATCTGAAACATAAACCGAATTAACATGCCATGATTCAGCCATGGAGTTGTTGACAGATGAAATAGTTTGAAACGGTCTGCTTCTAGACAACTTAACCACGCCTCCGCCATCGGTGCCGAACCAAATATCGCCAACCGGATCCTGAAAGATATCCAAAATAATATTGTAATCCACTGATTGTCGCTTCATGTTGGCTGGCCGTAATAAAACTTCGATTGAAGTTTTATTGGTCGTGTCGAAACGATATAGACCGTTCCCCCAAGTTCCCACCCAAACATGCTCGTTTTTGTCCAATAATAGGGAGTAGGTGCTCGTGATTCTCTGGCCTGCGTTGTCAACAATCTCGTGTGAGTTATGGGTGAACGTGTTGTAATCCAAGCTGACTAAACCAATATTCCATCCGACTATCCACAGCACAGAACCAACAGGATCTTCAACAATTTCGGTCACTTCATGGTACCCCTGGCGCAATGGATATCTCCTGATCTCCTCATCGCCGGCCTTTCGATAACTCAAGCCCATGCCCGAACCAAACCACATCGTACCATCCTGAGACTGAAAAATGGCATGAATACGCTGTCCGCTTAAATGATGGGAGACCTGCTTCGTTGTGGGGTTATATTCAAATAAGCCACTTCCCCAACTTCCAAACCAATAGTTTCCTGCCTTGTCTTTAAAAATTTCAATAATTCGATTCGGGAAATTGGCTGCGACACTATCCAGGTTTTTGAAAGCAACTGCTTCCAGATCGTATATTCCGATTCCTCCCGATTTTGTTCCGATCCAAATATCTCCCTGATCATCCACATACAAACACTCAATCGAAGGATTTTTAAGCTTGTTGGTTTGGCGGACTTCGGGTTTATAGGTAACAAATTCGTACCCATCAAAGCGGTTTAAACCTCCGCGCGTCCCAAACCACATAAACCCATATTTATCCTGTACTATTGAGGTAACTTCGCTTTGCGACATGCCATCTTCTACTGAAAAATAACTCATTAGGTAATTTTCATTCAGGCGCTGCCCCTGCAAGCTCATTCCTAAAAACAGAAAGAAAAAAATCAGGGATAATCTCCTAACTCCGAACCTGGACATGACGAAAACTCCTCGCATTAGTTAATTGTATTATTCCAATCTTAAATTGACAAGGGCAAAAAAATCAATTTTTTGCCATTTTCCTGATCGTTAAAAGTAACATTTTCGGTGGAATAAAATAAAACGCCGTCGCTTCTCAAGTCCAAACAGACGGACAACAATTCAATGCGATTATTTCAGGAAGTAACATGAAGTTACGGAGTCACCACCACTTTACCAAGGGTGTGGCCGGATTCTACTTGCTGATGGGCATCAGCTATTTGTTCAAGGGGGTAAGTTTTTGAAACATGTGCTTTCAGCTGGCCTTTTTCAAACCAGTCTGCCAGCCACTTCATATCATCGCCACTCGACTGAACCAACATTGTTAAACCATTGACTCCTTTTGTTTTGGCTTTATCGCGCACTTCCTCGTTTTTTCCAGAAACAATGCTGACGATTGTCCCGTCTGTACCAAGGATTTTTAAAGAGCGATCAATATGATCGCCTCCAATGGTGTCCAACACAAAATCGACCGGATCGATGACCGACTCAAACGCCTGCGACTGGTAATCGACATGCTCGTCGGCACCCAGCGACAGCACAAACTCCTTATTTTTGGCCGAGGAAGTCCCGATAACGTAGGCTCCAAGTTCCTTCGCGATTTGCACAGCAAAGTGCCCTACACCACCCGATGCTCCATGAACCAGCACCCGGTCGCCGGCATTCACCCTGGCATGCCGTGCCAAAGCTTGCCAAGCGGTTAACGCAGCCAAACTGCCCGCAGCAGCTTCGGCAAAACTGATGTTTGCAGGTTTAAGTCCCAAATGGCTGGCGGGGGTTGCTACGTACTCGGCATAAGCTTTTCCATGACCGGGGAAATTCACCATGCCAAAAACCTCATCTCCTGGCTTGAAGTTCTTGACGTTGGCACCGGCTTCTATCACGACGCCAGCAATATCCCAGCCTAAAATCAGCGGATGTTCATTTTTAAGCTTTCCGGCCAAAGCCACTCCCTTTCTCGTTTTAACATCAACCGGATTGATACTAATCGCGTTAACCCTTACCAATACCTCATCATCGGCAATCTCAGGTTGTGGTATTTCGGCGAGGAGCAAATTTTCTGTACCCCCAAAATCACTTAAAACAATGGCTTTCATTATTTTCACACGTTTAAAATTTTCAAGTTTCTTAAGACTTCCTTTAAATTTAAGAACGGATAGAACTGCTCCGCTCTTTAATAAACCTTTTAAATCATCCTTGTTTGTGATTTTTGCTTAAAAAGTTCATGTTCGTTTCATCTTTTAAAATTCCAATGGGTTTCCCTTATTTCAAGTCCGTTTCTGCTGATTTTGTTCAAACCGCCTTGACTTCTATTCGGCAAACAAATACCTCCCGTTCCCGTGTAATACGGAGCAAAAAAAATCGCCCAATGCGATTGGGCGACAAAATAAGATTTGAAATTTGGTATCAAATCGACTGTCCTTCAAACACGGTTGATTCTTCCAAGGGAACCAAGTCTCCGTCAAAAGTCAACTGGCCCGGTCGCAAACCGGTAAGTCTGGCGCTTGTCCTTCCATCCGCTCCAATTAAAAAACGGACATCATAAATACCAATACTGGTCATGACATTCATTGCAATGTGAAAAGTATTTTTCTTCTCATTCTCCGTTAACTCCCATTTTGTAATTCTTCCCTGTGCGGTTACTCCACCAACTCCGTTGGGCCCAACTCTCCAATTGGATCCAATCTGCAGGGTTGCTTCAGTTGAATCAACGGCAATAAAATTAATCGTAGAGTTTACAAAAACACGACTTCCAAAACGCCCTTGTAAAAAATCAGCTTCAAGAACAAACTGTTTGTTTTCAAGCATCAATTTTGTCAGTTCGTATTGCTGTTCGATTTCAATTTCTCGCTGTTCCTTTTTGGTTAGTGTTGATGTTTCCTGCTGTGCAAACAGACTTGACGCAGAGAAAACAACCAACAGTATGGCAATAATCTTTTTCATTGTTTTAATCCCTTTCTTTTGTTCATTAACTGATCAAACAAGATCTGTTCCATAGTCGATGTACTACAGATTCTTTAGAATTTCTTTGCAACAATTAACACTATTGATCAGTCTCGCGCAACTTAAAGATCAACAGCTTGTCGGGTCTGACAAGCTGATACAATCAAATTACAAACAGCATCATCGGTGTGCAGCTCTTTGTGATACTTTTCGTCGCAATGGCGCTCATTCAGCCTTACAGCTCTCAATGAAAACACCTATTTCTTGTTTAGCTCAAAATTGCAAACAATATCAATCTCCTTACTAACGACCATCCCTTTCGTAAAGGTTTTGTTCCAATCAACATTGTAATCAAACCTTTGAATGGATCCGGTCAGTTTAAAACCCGCTCTTGTTTCACCCATGGCTTCAACTGTGCCCAAGTGTTTCACATCAAATGTTTCGGTTTTGGTGACATCTCTGATCGTCAACTTTCCGGTAAGCTGGTATTCGCCATCACCAATCTTTTTCAACGATTCGCTTATAAATTTAATGACCGGATAGGTTTCCGTGCCCAAAAAATCATCTGATTTCAAGTGGTCATCCCTTTTCACATTGTCTGTATCCAGACTGTTTGCCTGAATGGTCACCTCGATGCTGGCATCAGTAAAATCAGCCTTATCCGACATCACTTTGATATCAAAGTCCTTGAAGTTGCCTTCAACTTCTGAGATTCCCATATGAACGGCCGAAAATTTAATCGATGAGTGAGCTTCATCTTCCACCCAGGTTGTACTCTGCGCAACAGCTTGAATTGTAAATAAATTCAGCGCCAAAATAATAATGTAAGTAAGTGTTTTCATAATGTCCTGTTTTTTCTGATTCCATAACCTTAACTCACTTTGTACACAAGCCCTTGCATGTGATCCAAAGCAATTTGGGTTGTATTGAAAAATTCTTCAACACAATCTGCAATAGATAATTCAACTCACATGCCAATTTCTTTATAATTTTTTTCAACAGACGGCATTTCAACCTAATGAACAGAACCAAATATGATTTTAAAAACCGTCTGCGACACGCTTTCTCAGTGTACTCAGGCAATTACTGGGTTTTGTATCCTCAGTCATCTACCCGGGGTGGCGATACCCCTGACATGCATTGCGCTTCCCCTTCTTTCCGTGAAGTTTATCCACAGTTTTACCGTGCAATTTCTCCACAATCAGATGAGAATCAATTCGGGATACTTGATTTCTTCGAGTTTGTGAATCTTGGCACAGATTTATCAATTGTACTAATAATAACCGTAAACTTTGGAATACAGCTATGTACACTATTTTATTTCTACTGTTTGAAGCGCTTGCCATATTCATCGTTTATAAAGGCATCAAAGTCGAAAAGCCGGTTTTGTTCATCACAGGCATACTCGTTGGCTTGGCTACTTTTTTTCTCTCGTGGTTTATGGGATTTTGGAGTGAGAAGCTTTGGTTTGACCAACTGGGCTATAACGACCGGTTTTGGATCGTTTGGCTAACCAAATTAGCTCTATTCCTGGTATCATTTATTTTGGGAGCCTCTTGCGTATTTCTAATGACGACCAATTTGAATGAAGGGCGTCAAAAGTTGCTTCGCTATGCTGCGTTGTTTTTTGGGGCGTTGATCACAGGTATCTCAATGTATTCGGCATGGGAAAGCATTTTGATGTATGTTTTTAGCGTCCGGACGTCGCTCTTTGAACCGATTTTAAATTTGGATACGGGATTTTACCTGTTTACTTATCCTTTTTTAGAAGTACTTTACTCCAACCTCTTCTACCTCACTCTGATTGCTTTTGGTGTCAACTTTCTGGCAAGTTTCAAAATTACAAACGATGTCCAGGCTGAATTTACACTTCGCAAAGGCATCTCTCCGAATCATTCGCTGTATTTTAGCGGCGGGATGATTCTGCTGGTTTTAGCATTTGGTAAATACATCGACCGATATGCCTTGCTATATTCCGAGCAAGGAGTTGTTTTTGGTTCGGGCTGGACCGATGCAAACATCAGGATGCCCATGCTACTTTTCGTTTCGGTTTTTACCGCTTTGGCCGGTTTTGCTTTGATACTACCCCGATTTCGAAATAGGATAACTGGCATTTTCACTAAAGTCTCCGGCGGCAGAGCAGTCCGAAGTCTGTATATCTTCCCCGCAATTGTCTTCTCTGTTTGGATCGTCTTTTTATTTGCGGTGCCGTCCCTATTTCAATGGCTCAAGGTAGAGCCTAACGAAATTACAGTTGAACGTCCCTATATTGAACACAACATAGAATTTACCCGCCATGGTTTTCATCTTAATAAAGTGGAAGAAAGTGAATTTCCGGTGTCACCCGAATTTTCGGCCGAGGTGGTTTCGTCAAACAGAAATTTACTGGAGAATATCCGCTTATGGGACTATCGTGCGCTGGACGCCGTTTTCAAGCAATTTCAAGAGATCCGGCTTTATTACGAATTTGTAGATGTTGATATTGACCGTTATACCATTGCTGGCTCCTATAACCAGGTAATGATTTCGGCGCGGGAAATGGAGACCGGCAACCTTCCACCCGAAAGTCAAACCTTTGTTAACAAACGGTTTAAATACACCCATGGGTACGGAATTGCCTTGAACCGCGTACATGAATTCACGTCACAAGGACTTCCCAATCTGCTGGTGAAAGATATTCCACCTGTCAGCCAATATCCGGATTTGCAAGTGACCCGCCCGGAAGTATATTACGGCGAGCTGACCGATAATTATGTCGTGGTCAATACAAAAGAACAGGAATTTGATTACCCCAGCGGGGAAAACAATATTTACGCCAACTACCAGGGAACCGGCGGCGTGCCAATTTCAAACCTCTGGCGCAAATTTCTTTACGGTTCGAGATTTGGAGGCACCCGATTACTACTTTCTGGTTATCCTACATCAGAAAGCCGGATCATGTTTCACAGAGAAATTTCTGACCGGGTAAAAACCCTTGCTCCGTTTCTGGATTATGACGACGACCCGTATATTGTTCTTCATGAAGGCAAATTGTACTGGATTATTGACGCCTACACCTCTTCGGAGTATTATCCCTACAGTGAACCTTTTTCGTCGTATGAAAAAATCAGGTTCAGCAGGCGGGCCTCGGAC
>ENA-ORCT01000526-ORCT01000526.1-marine-metagenome-genome-assembly--contig:-NODE-526-length-18064-cov-3.298938_pt1 | contig 18064 bp, 7 predicted proteins | sample MGYA00248632_ERZ508511 | MGnify/ENA primary metagenome ERZ508511 (study PRJEB26182, sample SAMN06268839) | marine metagenome | isolation source: Tt an P1-techrep anaerobic enrichment on pine from sediment...
GCATACGATTTCGGCAGGTTGTTTTTAGCAACCAGACTGGTAAATCCGGTTAGACTTTGCGCTTCGGATTTTACCGAAGTGCCATTGTACGACACTGTGACCACCTGATCCGAATAAATTTTGGTATCATGCTTAATAATCAGTACCGATGATAAGGTTGGATCTTTCCAAACCGACAAGCTGTTGATTGACTCTCCGTCAAGGCTTATCTGAAACTCGCCTAAGTTGAGTTCAGCATCTGCACTGGAAATTTCCTTGTTCAAGGCAACGCTGATTTCATAACCATCAGCAGATGTGCTGGCCGACAAAGCCTGAAAATCGACTGAGCTGGCTGATTCAGGGTTGGTGAATTCAAAATAGTTGAGATTGGAACTTCCGCTGTCAATAACCCATTTCATTTTAATGGCCCCGCCCGGAATCACGATATTCTCAAAAGTCGCCGTTTTCCAGTTCTGCCAGCTTCCTGTTGACGGCAACGTCAGCTCTCCTGTTACGTTGGCGCCATTCACTTCCAGGTGTACTTTTGAACCCGAGCCGCTGGAAGCGTGCCGGATATTTAGGGTGTATTTGGCTGTTGAATCCGCCGTAAGGGAATATTGCATCCACTCGTCTTTCCCTGTCCAACCAACATGATATCCATTGGTGATTCCACCGGCATCCTGGCTGGCCTCAATGTCTACCCCATCATTCCGCAGTCCCCAACCGGTATTCCAGGCAGTCCAGTCGCCCCCGTAATGGGCTACATCGCGGTCGGAATAGGCAATTCCGTTTTTACCCAGGTCAAAGTCGCTGAAGAAGATGGGCTCCGACAGCTGATGTTCTTTGAAGGGAATAACCGCATCCGTGTGTGGCTGACGGATCATCGCGTCAATCACATCGTACTGAACCGCACAATTTTCAATCTTATGATTTTCAGCCCACTGCATAACTGCATCAAAAGCTTTGCTCTGTGTTGGTGCCGTCGAAATTTCCCCTTTCCAGTATTTCACCAAATCCTCGTATCCCTTATTTATGGGGACATTCAACACATTATTTATCCCATTCTTTTTGACCGGCCACCACGACCAGCCAATATTATTGGCTTCGCAGAGGGCTATAAAATCCGTAAACCAGGTATTCGAATTTTCTCCGGATTCTCCCATCCAAAGCGGCACATTATATTCATCCCTGATCGCCAAAATCCAATCCAGGTCGCTTGCACCGACACCGCTCCAGTACTTATGAAAGCTGTACACCAGGTTATCGTCCCATGGCGGTGTTAAACCGGAATGATCGTTGGCCCAACTGTTGCCTTCGATAAAGATGATATGATTGGGATCCACTTCCCGGATGGCATCGGTAATTCGACCAAACAGCTCACGCATTTGGGAGTTGTTTCCTTCCGGAAATGTCCAGTTGGTTTCATTGATTAGATCGTATCCTCCGATCCAGGGTTCGTTGGCGTAGCGCTCTGCCAGTTTACGCCACAGGGCCACTGTTTTATCCTTGTTGGCCTGGCTTTCCCAAAGCGAGGGTTTGGAAGGATCATAGTCCGAAATATCGGCATTTGAACCTTGGCCGCCGGGTGCTCCATGCAGGTCGAGAATCAAATACATTTCATTCGCTTCGCACCAGTCCAGCAAATTGTCAATCATCTGGAAACCTTTGAATCGCCAGGTATTTTCACCGGGAATCAACTCTTCTTCAATGGGCGGTGTAAACCACTTGTAATGCATGGCGACGCGCACACTGTTAAAACCCCAGGCTTTCATCGAATCAACATCGGTTCGTGTGAAGTGATTGGCCAGCCAGGTATTGAAAAAAGTCTCTGTTTTTTCGGCACCGATCGTTTCAATCAGCTTGGCTTCAAATTCGTGCTGCGTTCCGGCAATCCCTTCTGTTTTCATCATGTAGCCTTCCATCAACATCCAGTTTCCGGTTCCGATTCCCCTCAGAATAATATTTTCACCTTCACCTGTAACAATGTTTTTGCCATCGGCATGTAAGAAGGACTGCCCATTGACCAGCGCGACTATTCCCGCCAGCATCCCAACCAATAAGCTTAATCGACGAACGATGTTTTTCATTTTTGAATATTACGAAATGAGACTACTTAATCATTTTTAATTGAAAACTCACCATGAAGCCCTTCAACTGAGTTGGTTCCTACCCAAACATCAAAGTCGCCTGCCTCAACAACATAGTTTTTGCCGTTAAAAAACTCCAGGTCACTAGCCTTCAGCGCGATGTTTACTTTCTGCGTCTCTCCCGGCTTCAGGGTCACTTTCTTATAGCCTTTCAGTTGTTTTACCGGGCGGGTCACACTGCCAAAACGGTCGCGAATGTATAGCTGAACCACTTCGGCACCTTCATATTTCCCGGTGTTTTTCAAAGTGACGGATACCTCAATCGAACCATCGACTCCCATCGCTTTGGACGATAAGGCCAGATCGGAATAAGCAAATGTGGTGTAACTCAGCCCGTAGCCAAAGGGAAACAGGGGTTCAAAACCAGCATCGAGATAGTGCGAAGTATTCCCAAGCGAGTGCTGGGTGGCTTCAACCGGTATTTTATTAATATCGGTCCATTGCTGATAGTCAGCCGGACGCCCGGTGTTTTTGTGGTTGTAATAAATTGGTATTTGCCCAACGGTTTTTGGGAAGGTAACCGGCAACTTTCCGGAGGGAACAGTCTTGCCAAACAGCATATCAGCCAGGGCTGGTCCACCCATGGTTCCCGGATGCCAGGCATACAGCACAGCGTCAGCTTTTTCGAGCTCCTTTTGAATGGTCAGTTGGCGTCCGGCCATTATGACCAATACAACAGGCTTACCGGTTTCGGCCACTGCATCGAGCAGCTCTGATTGGGCACCCTGCAGGTTCAGGTTGGCCAGGCTGTGTGCTTCGCCCGAAAGAATGGATTCTTCGCCCAAAAACAACAGTACCACGTCCGATTTTTTGGCAGCTTCAACGGCTTCAGCAAAACCTTCGGTCGACTTGGTCCGGCTAATTTCCAGACCAGATGCATAATTAACTTTATCGGCTCCCAGCATTTCATTTAGGGCCGTTAATGGAGTAATCGAGTTTTCTTTTTTCCCGTCGAAAACCCAGGTTCCCATTTGGTCGTGCGGGGCATCAGCCAAGGGGCCAATCACCGCCACCGACGAAAGATCTTTTGACAGGGGTAGCAAGTCATTGTTATTTTGAAGCAGGACAAAACTTTCGCTTGCTGCTTCTTTGGCTATTTGCCGATTTTTTTCAGAAAGGATGACCTTGGCTGCAGCCGACTCATCGGTATAAGGATTGTCGAACAAGCCCAGATTGAACTTCAACCGTAAGATATTGGCGACATATTCGTCAATGGTGGCCATCTCAATTTTTCCTTCATCCAACAAAGCCTGTACGTTTTCAACGTAGGTGTTGCTGGCCATCTCCATGTCTACTCCGGCTTTCAGCGCTTTTTCAGCTGCTTCTTTACTGTTGGCCGCGTAGCCATGGACAATCATTTCGGCAATCGATGCCCAGTCGCTTACCACCATTCCATTGTAATTCCATTCTTTACGAAGAATTTGTTTCAGGGTGAATTCATTTCCACTGGCTGGTACGCCATTCAAATCGTTAAAGGCCGACATAAAAGTCGCCACGCCGGCATCGGCAGCCGCTTTAAAAGGAGGCAAGTAATCATTTCGAAGTTGTACTTCGGGAATCAGGGTGGTATTGTAATCGCGGCCGCCTTCGGCTGCTCCGTAGCCCACATAATGCTTGGCACAGGCGGCAATGGTATTGGGCGCGCTCAGGTCGTCGCCCTGGAAACCTTTGATCATGGCTTCTGCCATAACCGAGGTCAGGTAAGTATCTTCGCCGCTACTTTCAGCAATGCGTCCCCAGCGTGGGTCGCGCGAAACATCAATCATGGGTGCGAAGGTCCAGTGAATTCCTTCCGCGGCAGCTTCTTCAGCAGCCACAGCCATGGCTTTTTCAGCCAATTCAGCATTCCAGCCAGCAGTTAATCCCAGCGGGATCGGCATAATGGTACGGTAGCCATGAATCACATCGCGACCGATCACAAGCGGAATACCCAGACGGCTCTCCTCAACAGCTACTTTTTGCAGCTCATTCACTTCGCGGGCACCAACCAGGTTTAGAATCGAACCCACTTTCCCATCTTTAATGGCTTGCCTAGCATTTTCCGTTCCGCCTAACTGCCCGGGATCGAACTGCGACATTTGTCCCAGTTTTTCCTGCAGGGTCATTTTGGAAATCAGTTCTTCAATCTTTCGCTCTGTTGGTTCATTCTTCTCTGAAGAAACGCATGACTGGATTCCGCTCAGCAGGAGTAATCCAAGTAAAAATAGTAAAGTGGTTTTCATGGTTGTTGTCAATAAGAAACCTGGCCTGCCCAAATTGGGCAGGCAGGTTTTTAAGTGTAATTCAAATTGTAATTAGTTGATTTTTGCCGATTTAATACCCTCTACGTGAGGTCCCGACAATTCATCAAAATAGAATTCGTGTGTACCTTCTCCGTTTCCTGCGTTTAGCATGATCCGGATGATATTATAGAAATCGTGGCTAACTGCTGCTGCAGGATTACTCACATCGTTGGTGAATACATCACCGGCAGAACCGTTATTGGCAACGCCCGCAAAATTATACTCGGCCACTTCCCAGGTATTATCTTGCTGGATAGTGTATGTCAATTCGACGCCAGACATCCAGGCGTTACCACCCCAGTCTGTATTTTCCAGTTTCAACAGCACCACATCGCCTGCTTTTCCGTAAACCATCATTTTGAAGGTTGAAATTGACCGCAAATCAAAGCGGTAACCGGCAGGTAACTTCATACTGGCATTAGCCCATTGGTTGTTTGATTTTGAATACATCGCAACCTTGGTGCTGCGGTTTGGATAAACACGCGAAGGATTGTTCATGATTGATACGAAACAGTCTTCGCCATTTACATTGGCCAAAGCCACCTCGCTGAAGTCGTTGTACATCACCATCTCGTCGAGCAGGAATGGAACGTAGTCGGGATGGTTGGCGGCAACATCAGCCGTAAAAGTACTTTCATGATCGTCAACCGAAGTGGCAACCGTAACTTTCACGGGATAAGACCCCATACGCATGTATACATTGCTGATGACTTCGTTATAGTCGGTTGATTCGACAACTGTTCCATTTCCAAAGTCTACCGTTACTTTATCAATTGACTGGCCGGCGGGAATATCAACATTCGAAAGACTTACTTCAAATTCATTCACTTCAGTACCGGCTACCATAGCGACGTCGAATGCGACAGTAGGTTTCTCATACGCCTTGTTGCGAAGGAAGAAATGCCATTTCGTCCAATTCTCATAGGCACTTTTGCAAGTCAGTTCCATATAGTTTTCCGAAATGCTTAGAACCTCATATTCATTATCAAGCGCGCCAACATCCAATCCCGGGAATATCGGAGTTTCGCTATCAATAATCAAAAACAGCTTACCATTTCGCTCTGAAAGCGACCATGATCCGGTAACGGGAGTTTGGTAATCCACATCCCAGTCATCTTTATTTTGCCGGGGATTTAAATAAACAGAAGCCAAAGCCGGGTCGTCCTTCACATAACCTTTTACATAGCTTACGCCTTTATTGTCGTACTCGACTTCGAAGCCATTCAGGAAAAATGTGAGCTCATCATCATAGGCTCCGGTTCCCGATTTAACAAATGGATCAGCCGACCACCAGTCTAATCCAACACCATCGGCCAGGTTGACATCTCCAACCCCAAAGTGGCCTTTTGTTTCGGCATCCACAACCCAGGTTTTGCCATCCAGGTCATCAGCTCCACCAGTCAGGAAAACATACTTCGGATCAGTGAAAATTGAATAATCCGTTTCCGTGGTTGTTAATGTTTTAGTAATTGAACTACTTCCACCATTCGTTTTAATGGTCATGGTAATGGTATAATCACCCGGAAGCGAGTAATAGCCGGTAGCGCTTGTTCCGTTCACTCTTGTTCCGTTACCCAAATTGAAGGTAACAACGCTGATTCCGTCAATTTGAGGGCTAACTAGTTCCACATCGTAATGAAAGGCATCTTCACCCTCTGAAATTGTAAAGTCCATTTCACTTGTCTCAGGGGGAGCAACCAGGCCTGCGCCTGATTTTTCGTCCATATAGGGCTCGCAAGCAACGAGTATTGCCAGCGCAAACATCCAAATAAGCCCGAAATATTTATTGTTTTTCATTTTAATCTTTTTAATGGTTATTCAAACTTGAATACGTTAATGGTCTACTGGTATGCAGGAACAAACTGTTGCAAAACGCCATCGTTTGTGTTACGTATCTCTCCAGCAGGAATCGGGAACATTCCCCAGGTATCGGCTTGAAATGTGCGTGGTGTAAAATGTGACGGATTGGGCACATCTCCGGGAACGTTAAAGCTGGCATTAATCATTTGAGCAGCGTAGTCGTTACCTCTTCTCAAAAGATCCCACTTACGAAGGCCTTCCATTCCAAACTCCACACGACGCTCGTGGTAGATATCGTCCAAAGTTACGGTTGACAAGGCAGCACCGGTTCCCATCGCTCTTGTTCTAACCTGATTTAAATAATTGGTAGCTTTAGAAGGATTGTCGTCCAGGAATAATTCTGCTGCCATTAATAGTACATCGGCATAACGAATATCCATGTGGTTTCTTGGGAAGTTGTGTGCCTGGTCTCCACCTGATCCGATATAGGCGCTCAAAGCCATATATTTTCCATTGAAGTAACCGGTGTTCATAAATGCCCGGTTGTAATCATCCAATCTTTCTTCGGCATTGTAAAGCGTGACGTCTTTTCTGGGGTCACCAGCCTCAAACTCGTTGGCCAGGCTCCAGGTAGGAATGTCAAATGACCATCCCGGAAATAACCTTCCGTTGTCGCCAACCGGGTTACGGACACCGATCCACACACTGGAGAAGTTTCCGTTAATATTCCAGCCGCCCCAGTCGCCTGAATTGGCTTTATCAGAGTATTGAATTTCCAAAATTGATTCTTCGTTGTTTTGGTTTTCCCAACTGAATAGCTCAGCATAGTCTGGAACCAATGAATAGGCCTGACTTGTTATAATCTCCTCCAGCGCTGCCCGGGCATAGCTTTTATCAATTGTTGTGCTTCCGTTGCTCCAGGCCGAAAGTCCCAATGTAGGTCTCGCAAAACCTTCGTGATAGAGATAAATCCGGGCAATTAACGCCTGAACAGCACCTTTGGTGATACGTCCGGTTTCGCTGGCCGAAAGCTGATCGGCCGTAGGCAAAACGGCTTCTGCCGCCAACAAATCAGTCGCTATTTGAGTAAACAGCTCGTCCGGTGTATTTTGAGGAATCGTTTTGTAATCCTCAACTGAAGGAAGTACTTCAAGAATCAGTGGTGTCGATCCAAAATGACGAACCAGGTCCCAATAGAAATAGGCGCGTAAAAACAAGGTTTCAGCCTCCATTCTTTCCTTCAAACCTTCGGTAACCCACTCTACTTCCTCTTGTTTTTGCAGATAGAGGTTGGCACGGTAAATACCTGAATAACATCTGTTCCAAAGGTCTGAAGATGAATTATTTTCTGCATCCATATCAAACATTTCCATATCATGCCACTGGCTCATATCGTTGACGTTTGACCCTCCGGCAAAGGCGTCATCCGAGAAAATATCAGACATAACGGGAACAAACTGCCAGTTCTGAACTGAATAAGCATCGTAAACAGCAGCCACCGCTAACAGCGCCTGGTCTTCTGTTTTGTAATAGTTTGCTTCAACTTGTCCGGTTTTGGGTTCCAATTCAAGGAAATCTTGGGTGCAAGAAACCTGAATGAACATTAGGGCAATGAAGCTGAATATATAGATCGATTTATTTTTCATTTCATTTCAATTTTAAAAATGTTCACATTAAAAAGTAATATTTACACCACCAAGAACGGTACGGGCTTGCGGATAAATACCATGGTCAATACCATTGTTAAACACACCGCCACCAATTTCCGGATCGTATCCGTCGTATTTGGTAAAGGTTAAGAGATTCTCGCCTGAAACATAAAAACGGATACGGCTTATTTTCAGGTAATTGGTTAGATTCCTGGGCAGGGTATAGCCCAATGATACGTTTCTAAGTCTCACAAAACTTCCGTCTTGAACAAAGAAATCACTCACGGTTGTCATGTTTTGATTGCCATCAACAAACGTCACGCGAGGGAATTCGTTTGATGTTCCGGGTCCGGTCCAACGGTCAAGCCAGGTGGCAGGATAGTTGGCCTCATTCATATCGTAGCGTCTGGTGGCATCGTAAACCTCCTGTCCCAATGCAGCATATAGCGACATGTTGAAGTCAAATCCGGCATATTCCAAATTCATATTTACGCCACCCGTAAAATCAGGATGTGGTGAACCCAAGTTCACACGGTCAGCATCCCGGTCAATGGTTCCATTGCCATCGGCATCAACAAACTTGATATCTCCCGGAACAGCATTAGGCTGAAGCAATGCACCTTCTGAATTGACATAGTTATTAATCTCTTCCTGTGTTTGGAAAATACCATCTGTTCTGAGTCCATTGAAATATCCCATTGGTGAACCAACAGTTGCATAAATAACATTCCCCTGGCCAAAGGCGCCGTCGCCACCAGTCAGGCGTTTCTCTGCATTGTTGATGTCCAGAACTTCATTTTTGTTGTAGGCTCCGTTGATTGAAGCACTAAAGTACAATTTACCAAATTGCTTTTTGTAGGCTACTTCCGCTTCAAAACCCGAGTTTCTCACTGAACCTCCATTGATCGTTGGAGCCGAGTTACCAACAAGCAGGGGTACCGGTGCAGTTACTAACCAGTCTTTAGTGGTTTTTGAGTAGTAGTCCAGTGTTACCCTCAAGGTGCTTCCGAGCGTTGCCAAATCAACCCCAATATTGGTTTGTTCAGAAGTTTCCCATTTTAATGATGGGTTAGCGATTTTGGTTGGTTGCGTACCATTGTATTGCGTTTTACTGTCTCCAAAATAGTAGATGTTTTGATTACCGATGATTGAAGTATATCCAAAGTCTCCGATATTTTCACTACCATTTTGTCCCCAGCTCGCTCTGAATTTCAAAAGATCGATCACTCCTGAGGCATTAGACATAAAGTCTTCTCTGGAGATTACCCATCCACCAGCGACTGAAGGAAAATATCCATATTTGTTTTCAGAACCAAAGCGTGAAGAGCCATCGCGACGAATTGTGGCGGTCAGCATGTAGCGATCTTTCAAATCATAATTTAGACGTCCGAACAATGATGAAACGGTATGTTCTGAGTAGCCACCTCCGGCAACTTCACTCTCCGGGTCTGTTCCGTTGTCAATATAGGCATGTTCAAAATCGTCGAAGATGACATCCTTCTTACTGCCGGAAACATTGTCATGAAAATCTTTGAAGGCGGTCATACCAGCCATCAGGGTGAAGTGATGTTCATCAATTGTCTTGTCGTAGGTCAAAATATTCTCGAAGTTCCATCTCGACCAAATGTCCATCGACCTTCTCGCCTCATCGGTAACGGTAAAGTGCATGGCATCCAAATAATACTCCGGTGTATATCCTCTGGTGTCAACCAGGGCCATCTCACCACTGTAGGTCGATTTAAACCGCAGACCAGCCAGCGAGGTGTTGATTTTTCCAAAATCAACTTCCGCAAACAATCCACCAACCAGTTTACTGGTCTTAGTCTCTGAGTTCAGCTGATCCAGAAGCGCAACCGGGTTGGTGATTTCCTGAAGGCCAATTCCAAATTGCTCAGGTACCGCCCAACTGCCATCTTCGTTTCTAACCGGAATAATTGGAGGCATGTTTAAGGCTTGTGCCAAACCGTTTCCAAAGTGACTGTTGGTATCAATTCCACGGCTGATGATGCGAACCAGGTTGATGTTGGAACCCACCTGCAAAAAGCCAAATTCAGAAACCGTGTTTAAACGATAGGTGAACTTTTCAAAATTGGATTTTCCTTTGGCCACAATTCCTTCCTGGTTAAAATAGCTTAACGAAGAAGAGTAACTGGTGGTCTTGGTTCCTCCGGTCATGGTAATAGAATGGTTCTGCTTCGGAGCATCATAGTTAAACATCTGATCCTGCCAGTCGGTATCCGCCGTGAAGCCGGCAATCTGCTCAGGGGTAAACCTGTAGCTGCCATTTCCATTCAGCGACGCTTCATTGATCAGGGTAACGTACTCATCAGCATTTAAGACATCTATTTTCTTCCATGGGTTTTGGACGCCGTAATATCCATCATAACTGATGGTAAATTTTTCACCTTTTTCACCAGTTTTAGTGGTAATCAAAATAACACCATTGGCTCCGCGAGCTCCATAGATCGCACTTGAAGCAGCATCTTTTAATACTTCAATAGACTCAATATCACCCGAGCTCAGGAAATCGATCCCTTCGCGGCTCATAGGCAAGCCATCAACAATATAGAGTGGTTCGGCATCAGCATTTGTACCAATACCACGAATTCGTATAGATACCTGGTCTCCAGGCTGACCTGAATTACTGGTGATCACCACACCAGCAGTCTTTCCCTGCAAGGCTTGAGATACCCGCATATCAGAAGTCTTGACCAGTTCTTCGCCTCCTACTTTGCTGATCGCTCCGGTGACAAGACTTTTCTTTTGTACACCGTAACCAACAACCACAACTTCATCTACATCAAAGGCTTCATTTTCCAACACCACATCGACAACCGTGCGGCCGTTAACCGGAACAGACTGACTTTTCATCCCAATGTAGGAAAAATCGAGCATCGCATTCGAAGGCGCTTGCAGTGTATAATTACCATCGAAATCGGTAATTGTCCCTGTAGTTGTTCCTTGAATAACTACAGTTACCCCGGGCAGGGGTTGGCCATCTTCTTCAGCAGTTACATTACCCGAAACCGTAATTTCCTGGGCAAATAAACTCAGACTAAAGAAAGAACAGAATAAGAAAAATAAGATTCTTTTCATGAGTTAAGTTTTTAAATAGCAAATAATTTTTCCATAAAATCTAAATATCTGGCGGCAAACATGGCGGGAAAAAACCATATCCTCAAATATTATTCTACATCATTAATGCTACAACACTATTCACAACACCCCTACAAAAACACAACACATCATTTACTAAATACTCTATTTCAGTTGTTTAACATTTTTTAACGACTGATTTTAGATACATCAAACGGAAATATGCTTTACAGCATAGCCTAAAATCACAGAATAGAAGTCTCGGATTTGGCATCCCAACCAAAGCCAAGCTTTCCCCAGGGGCATCAGCGGCTAATCTTAATGCTCTGGAAAACGATATGTTAAAGCTTGAATCTCTTTGGGAGGGAATATGCTGACTGGCGAAAGCACTCAGCGCTGGTTATTATTGGAAAGTCTGAAGAGCAAATGTGGAACTGAGAACCCAAATCATCTTTGTGATAAAAAGAAAAAAACAAGAGGCTTGCCCAATAATTCCCGGACAGCCTCTTGATACTACCTGCGACCAGTGCCATTCAATTCAGGCCTGAATACCCAAGTCCAACCGGTTTCGTCGGCATTAAAAGCCAGATAAAGAACTAACTTATTTTCGGTAAGCGAAATGATCTGATATAAACCGTCTGGATTTCCTCTGGGCTCCTCGGCACCCAAAATATTAGCGCCATTGATTTGCAAGGTTTGATTGGCAAGGTCTAAAACAAAACTTCCCTTTACCGGGGAAGCATTGGGGCCACTGTAGTAGGTAAAATTTGTCGCACCATCCAAATCAAAGTGCATTTTGCCAGAGGCGTCAACCGGAGGGCAACAGTCTCCTGCCGCATTCCACAAAGCGTTTGCCCATGCCATTGGGTCATTTGGCGGTGACATATACCACCACCTTCTTCTGTCGGGATGTGGGCCCCCGTCAAACACCCAGGTTTTACCGGCAACAGCATCCTCTCCCAACAGCGCCGACCACTCAGCAGGCACTTCATGATCCAAGGTATCAATCGTAACGCTCGTCGACTTTTCGAAAAATTCGGCACCCAGGGTTCCAACGTATTTAAAATCAAACGTTCCGGCAACCGGAAAGGTGACCGTAAACCTACTCGCCAGTTCTTTACCAATCAGATAATCCCAATAACCTGTAACTCCGGGAGTCAACATGTTGAATTCAATCTCGTTACCACCGGTGGTTGACTGGGTGGCAAGCAATTCAACTGTTTCAACGGTTGCGCTGTTCTCCAGATGTTTTTCATCAACAATTGAATCGCACGCCATCATTAATGTCGCGAATCCAATTAACAGGCTGAATATTTTATTTATCTTTTTCATGTCTTGTTGAATATTAGCGTTAATCGTTGTTACCATCCCGGGTTTTGTTCATAAACACCATTCGACAGTCTCACTTCCGTTTCCGGAATTGGTACCAGCCCCTTGGTTTCCGGTCGGTAAGTCACACTGTAAACAGCTTCAGAACCCGAATTCCTGACAGACACAAAGCCGTTGAAAGCAGTTGTCACATCGCCCCAGCGAACAAGGTCAAACCACCGTAATCCCTCAAAAGCTAATTCGTGCATTCGCTCTTGCTTCAGCGCTTCCAGGGAATAGGAAACAGGGCTTAAGCGCGCTCTGGCTCTTACTGCATTCATACCAGCAGCAGTTCCTGTAATTTCAGAATGCATTAGCAACACATCGGCAAAGCGCATAAAAATAAAATCCTGCGCATGCATTAACTGCATATCGGGATTACCCCAGTCATATACCTGAACAAACATTCCGGTGACTGCACCGGAACCGTTGTCGAACTGAAGGGAAGTATATTTCTTATTAAAAAAACCGGTTTCATGATCACCTTTATCTCTTTGATAACCATCGGTCCCCTGAGCTGCCTGACCAATCTGCAGGATAGACCCCAACTTTCTGGGATCATTACTACTCCATTGACCAAACAATTTAGGATTGACCGTACACCATCCCCACCCCTGACCAAAAGGCACCAGGGAGTTATCACGAATGGCCGAAAACAAGCAAAGTCTGTTGGTGTACATACTTCCATCGGTCCAGTCCCAATCTCCGAAAGAGAACCTTTGAACAAACATGGTTTCGTAATTGCCGGTTCCGAAGGTAGGCGAGTGTCCGTCCTGGCCAACCCAAGACAACCGTTCTGCCTGGGCCCAAGGTAAAACCGTTCTGCCCGCAGCATTATTGACGTATGCGTAGGGCCACAAATTCCTGAAATCACTTGCCAGTGCGTAACCACTGTTATCGATACAATCCTCCAGCTGGTTGGCCACATCAGTAGCCGACAACGATCCCCCTTCAGCCAATGGCAGTTCATTGGTAGCCTGGCCTTCAATGTTGGTCATGTAACCCGTGTAGAACAAGTAAACTCTTGCCAAATAGGCCTGCGCAACCCATCTGTTGGCATGCCCGTATTCCGAAGTAGGAATTTGAGGAAAAGGAATGGCCGGCATGGTCTCAATGGCCAGCTTCAGATCGGAAGCAATCTGAGCAAAGGTCTCCGTATAAGTTGATCGTGGAACATCTTTGGGCCCGTCAAAAGTGATAATGATTGGGACACCGCCAAAAAATTTCCCCAATCTGAAATAGTAAAAGGCGCGCATAAACAACGCCTCTCCGATTGCCTGATCTTTAAAACGCTGAGCTTCTTCGGGGCTGCTAAAGTAAGCCGAAAAATCAGCCTCAGGCGTCTTTTCAATAATTGCAGTTGCTCTCAAAATACCTTTGTAGCATTGCACCCACATATCGCGATAGGTATCCTCGGCCGGATCTTCAAAATTATCCACCCATTTTGCAGATTTGTCATCAGGCCCACCGCCGGCGAGCATCATATCCGACATTAAATTGGCGGCAACAGATTCATTACTATGTACATTTGGTGTATACATCGCATTGTAAACCCCTGCCATGGCTTCAGTTATATCCTGCGGCGTGCCATAAAAGGTCTCCACATTTTTGCCATAAAGATTATCAGTGTCCAAATGGTCCTGGCTACAACCTGATGCAAGAACCAAGCCTGCAAAAATTGTAATATATATCAGCTTTTTCATGTCGTTAATTCTAAAAGATTAAAAGTCAACACTTAATCCAAACATCACGGTTCTGGGCAAGGGATACAGCCCGAGGTCAATGCCTGAGGCCCAATTAAATTCATCGTCATCGCCGCCACCTTTAAATCTTACTTCCGGATCCATTCCATCGTAACTAGTTAAGGTGTATAGGTTGCTCACCGCAGCATAGACTTTCAGTGTCGAAATGGCTTCGAGATCTGGAAGCAGTTTTCCGAAATCGTACCCAACGGTCAGATTACTTACTCTTACATAATCGGCATCGTGCATGTAAATATCAGAAATGAACTGCTGATTTCGGTTCGATCCGTACGTCAGTCGTGGTATCTTGTTTGAAGTTCCCTCCCCATGCCAGCGGTCAAAAATACCGGAAGTGTAGTTTTGAGTGAAATTATCAGCAAACGACCGATAAGACTGCATCACTTGCATACCAAACTTCCCAACCAGTGTCGTATTCAAATAGAGCCCCTTGTATTCCATATTCATTTGAAAACCCACTTCAAAATCAGGATTTGGATTGCCTAAATAAACCTTGTCTTCCTCATCAATCAATCCATCCTGATTTTGATCCACAAAACGAATATCTCCCGGGCGTTGATCATCAAAATAGGGTGCACCGTCGGTTGGTTTCACCCAGGCATCTACTTCATCCTGATTCTGCAAAATTCCATCCGTTTGGAAACCGTAGAAATACCCGATTGGCAAGCCAACCTCCACTCTGGAAACTTCACCTGTCCCTTGCGACAGTACATTGGAAGGCCCGTGAATAATACCATCAGCATTGTCAATTCGTGTTACCTCATTTGTATTTTGCGCCCCACTTAAGCTTAGCCCATATCTGAAATCACCGATGTCATCATTCCAGCTTAGGACAAGTTCAACACCGGTGTTCTTGATATCGCCTCCGTTAATAAAAGGAGCTTCTGCTCCCGAGGTCCCCAATACGGGTGCTTCCACCAACCAATCTTTGGTTGTTTTCTTATACCAGTCAAAACTAAAGCCCAATCTTGAATCGAAAAACCGTGCGTCCAGCCCGACATTCAACTGTTCAGAAGTTTCCCAGGTAACGCCGGGGTTTGGAACCTTCAACGGATAGGCCGCTGTTCCGGATACGGGCTTGGTATCTCCAAAGAAGTACCCCGGAAACGCATAGCTAATTTGCGAGGAGTAAATAAAACTATCGATCGACTGGTTACCATTCTGGCCCCAACTGGCTCTCAGCTTTGCAAAATCAAGTACGGCGTAAGTATTCTCCATAAAATCTTCGCTCGTCAATACCCAGCCTGCAGACACCGAAGGGAAATAGCCCCATCGGTTGCCCTCAGCAAAGTTTGAAGAACCATCAGCACGCATGGTCATCGCCAGCAGGTATTTTTCGAGGTAGTTATATTGTGCTCTGGCCATGTACGACTCCAAACCACCACCGCCGGCGGCCCGGTCTTCTCCCCAGGTGTCAATATCACTAACAGATCCGGGGTTTTGGGTATTCTTTATATATGCGTAACGCGGATCTCCGGGGAACAACAAATTGCTTCTTGATCCACCTACTTCAGTATCGATTTGATTTTGGAGCAGTTCATAGCCAACCAAAGCATTTAGGTTATGATCTCCCAACTGGAAATCATAAGAAAGCGTCGTTGTCCACGTCCAGTTATTTCCAAGATACTGGCTCTGCTCGGCGCCATCAACCATGTCGGTGTACAGCGTTCCTAAAGAATAGCGTGGGTTCATCGATCGGTTATGGCCAAACCAGGCATCAATCCCGTAGGAAGATCTTAATTTCAAATCTTTAATTGGCTCAAAAATACCATACACATTCCCTACAATCCGGTTTCCTTTACCATAACTATAATTGGAAGAATAAAACATGGAAGCAATGGGGTTGGTATGTTGGTTAATGCCGTCCATGGTTGGCGTAAAACCAAATTGATCAATGTTGTTATCGATGGTTGGCTGCCAGTACGCTGGCATTAACGGATGCTGAACAAGGGCATTGTGCAAATCATTCCAGTAGATATTTCCTGTTCTTACGCTCCTGTCCTCCGTGTTTGTGTAGGTGAAATTTTCGCCAACCGTGACGATACTGTGTTCACTGTTCTTTTTCAATACCATCTCGGTATTCAATCTTGCAGTCAACCGCTTATAGCCGGCACCTGTAATATCTGCCCCGATCATACTTTCCTGGTCGAGATACGAAACTCCCAGTGAATAGGTAATATCTTTACCTCCTCCGGTAACATTTAAAGCATGGCTCTGAATGCGGGCATTTTTGGAAGTCATCTCATCGATCCAGTTGGTGCCTTCCCATCCATTCTGTAGAGCTGCCCATACCTCATCACCCAGTTGTGTGCCCAACGCACCATCAAAATTATTATTCAGCCAGTCATTGGCTTTTATTTTAAACTCCCAATCCCACGGCTCGAGACCGTCGTTCACCCTGCCCTCATCCATGATATACATATACTCCTGTGCCGTCAGCGGATCCAGATTTTTGTAGATATTCTGTACGCCATAGTAAGTATCGTAGGATATCCGGGCTGGTTGGTTCCTTCTGCCTTTTAAAGTTGTTACCAACACAACTCCATTGGCAGCCCTCGAACCATAAATAGCAGCGGAAGCTGCATCTTTCAATACATCAATGGTTTCAATATCCGAAGGGTTCAGATAATCAATATCGTCTACGGCAACACCATCCACAATATACAATGGATTCGAATTGCCAATCGTTCCCAAACCGCGGATGGTCACCCTGGTACCTGCTCCGGGAGCTCCATTGTTTCTGGTAATGCTTAAGCCGGCTGCAACACCCTGCAAGGCTTCCATGGCCGAACCGGTATTCAATTCTGCAATATCTTCTCCTTTTACATTTAAATTGGCTCCGGTTGTCAGAATTTTTTTCTGAACACCATAACCTACAACGACAACTTCATCAACGTCAAATGCATCCTTAGCCAGGCTCACATGAATGGTTGCCTGTGCATCAACTTCAATCTTCCGCGTTTTCATACCAACATAGGAAAACACAAGGGTTCCAAAAGTCGGCGCTGTAATGGAGTAATTGCCATCAAGATCCGTAATGGTTCCGTTGGTTGTTCCTTGTACGACCACTGATACCCCGGGCAACGACTCACCATCCTCTTCAGCAGTTACTGTACCAGAAACCATAACTTCCTGAGCAAATATATTTAAGCTAAAAAGAGAACAGTATAAGACAAATAAGATTCTTTTCATAAGTTAGGTTTTAAATGGCGAACAATTTTTAAAGAAATCTGATTCTACTTCTCAAAACGGTGTAAAAACGAGCCATTGAAATATTTGCACAACTTAGAAAGCGCACGTTACAGCTCACACCTTTTTATATGAAACACAACAAAAAAGATACGATATACGCACGGGTAATGTTTTAACGTTTTTTAACATTTAAGAATACATACGTCAATCAGAAACATACGTTACAACACAGGTTTCTAGATACTTGCAATAAATGTACTCAAATTGGTATCGCGATCGAGCCCAAGCTTTTTGCGCAGGCGGTAGCGGCCGATTTCAACGCCGCGTGAAGAAATGTTTTGGAGTGTAGCAATCTCTTTGGTAGAAATATTCATTTTGATGTAGGCACACAGCTTCTGCTCCCGCGGGGTTAGGGTCGGAAATTTTTCAGTCAGTCGTTTAAAGAAATCTTCGTGTACTTCATCAAAATAGGTTTCAAAAAGTTCTTGCTGTTTTTTGTCATCAAACTCTTTATCAATTCGGCTGATGATCAAGCCTATCTTTGACTTTGCAGCACTATTTTCAGCAATACTCTGCAAGCCCTTCAGCTCTTTTTTCAATTTACCCATAAACCGGTTTTTCTGAACCAGAAGCATGGTTTGATTGGCAAGCTCTTTATCCAGGTGAATCATTTTACCCCGCAATTGGTCATTGCGCAGTTTAATAATCTCTTTTTCAGAAACCAGCACCTCCCGCTGGTATTGCTGCACCCGCTTGCGGTGTTCCTGCAGGTTCTTCAGTCTTTCTCTGCG
>ENA-ORCT01000528-ORCT01000528.1-marine-metagenome-genome-assembly--contig:-NODE-528-length-18046-cov-2.947855_pt1 | contig 18046 bp, 14 predicted proteins | sample MGYA00248632_ERZ508511 | MGnify/ENA primary metagenome ERZ508511 (study PRJEB26182, sample SAMN06268839) | marine metagenome | isolation source: Tt an P1-techrep anaerobic enrichment on pine from sediment...
ATCATATTCTAAAAATGAATTAGATGGAAAATAAAGGTTAGCCTGCTCCCCACAGCTAGGAACAGGCACCTGCAAAGCTCTTTAACAAAGAACAATATATCTACAGCCCACCTATCCCTCGGCACTTAACATTTTGTTCTTTGGCAAGTAATAAAACAAGCCATCTCCCCAACCATCCTTTATGGGGGGGGAGTGGAGTCCCTGAAAAGAAAGACCTATGGGGATGGGGAGAGCCTGAGAAATAAGAATTCTTTTTATCTGTGGAAACTTGTTATTATTTTCACCACAGAAGTTGTGCTGTGAGTACACACTCATCGATGTTTGCTCAAATGAGAATAAGCCGTGTAGGCCGGGCGAAACATTGGGGGGACCGTGTCCACCCTGCAAATGATTGCATGCCCCACTTACGCTGGGACCCGGGTGTTAGACCACCCCGGGGATAAAGCGGTATTTTGTTTGTTTCATATATGCCCGGTATTCCGGGAACCGCCGCAGGAAACGCTCTTCGACGAGGGCCCGCCCGACATAGATGCCGATCCAGAAAAGAAAAAAGACCAGCCATCCCCACGTAAAGGCCTCACGGAAACGATAAAAGGCAATCGTGAAAAAGATCAATTTAAATGTTGTCGCCGGATGGCGCATAAAGCGATACGGCCCGCGGGTTTGTATCTTCTTATAAGAGAGGTTTGAGCACGCGAACGCCAGGGCACACCCGCTGATCATATACAGAATCAGGGCGATCAGCAAAATGATATCAATGACCGTATTGACGCCTGAACTGCTGATCAGGCGCTGGCTGTTTTCCGGCAGCGACGGAAACATCGCAAAGTAACTCGTAACAAAATTAATAAAAGGCGGATAGCAGGACAGCACGATGATCCAGTGAAACGGGTACGGATCAACTTCCTTAAACCGTGTTTTGGTAAAGTTTGACTGCCAGAAATAGCCGCAGCTGGCATTGTTGGAATCGATCAGCCAGGCCAGCAGGGTCATCATCAGTATCACTACAGGAAGTGTAAACGTTTGTGTATTATGACCGGTCCGGATTAACGTCGTCACCCCATAATGTACCTGTTCGACCATGATCGGCAGATAATGTATCCGGAGGATCGCAGAGAGGAACATTCCCCGGGTTCTCCGTGTAAACAACCGTCGCCTGAAACGGCCAAAATCCAGTCTCAGCAAATACTTAAAAAGAACCGCAACCTTCAGATAAGGGTCGGCGTGCACATTCTCGCCGCAGTAACGGAACTTTTCTTCAAGAATCAAATACGGCAATCCGCAGACGACAAAAACGCTGAAGAAATGCTCGATGAAGATCCGTGTATTGGGGGTCATGGCTTTATAAGCAGGGTGGTGACTGTAAAAAGCAATGACGTATTGAAGGATGAATCCCCAGAAAAAATATTTGCAGACGCTCTTGAAGAGCACCTGCTTGATCGTTCTCTTTTGATACACCTTCTTATCGCCCAGCATCGATGCCAGCGTGTAATAGCCGATCAACAGGTACGTCGGAATAAAGAAGTATTTTTCCGGATCTAATGAACTGTTCCCAAAGAGGGTAAATGTCAGAACAAAGGTCAGGGTAACACCAAGGTAACAAACAAACGGGTGAAACATTTAGCACTCCATTCCGGCCGTAATCAATACAATCCCATGTGACAATCGGGTTCTTTCCCGGGACGCTCACATGAATACGTTTAATACAGCAAATCCTCTACTTTCCATTACAAACCATTGCTATAAGAACCAATGGTATGGCTGAACTCAAATTTCCAATAGACTATCAGATATGCCAGGAAAAGCAAGCCTGCAGTCGGCCGGTCCCCAAAAAAGGTCGACGAGTGTCTGGGGCCATCGTGTATTCCCGATCGGGTGGCACGGTCAAGCTGTGCTTGGCCGTGGCGGGAACAGAAGGATGCAGCATGATTGTTTAGTACCTCTAATGCCCTGTGTTATGCCTGCCTGCTGTTATTCAAATCCCAGTTTTTTGGCCTTGGTTTTCCACTCGATCTGTTCGAGTTTATTATCCACATCGATCTCGCCGGCGGACAGGTTGGCTTCGGTGATGACCTTGCGAAGCTGGTCGACCTCAAAGCCGGTCAGCATCAGTCCGTTGCGGTAGGGGCTGTAGTCCTGCCATGCGTCGATGGTCCACGGTACCAGCGGTTTGATCAGTTCCAAAATCGCGTCGGCATACTCCCGAATTTCCCACTGGGCGTGGCTGTCGCACCGCAGGTCGAGAAAATGCAGCAGGTTGTGCAGGTCGATCTTCCAGTACCATTCGGTGTAGGTGTTCAGCGGAACCACCATGCGGGCCTGCTCGCGGGCGACGCCGCTGTCGAGGAATTCACGATACAGTGTGAACGCTCCCCGGCAGTTTGCGGTGAACTGGTCCAGAATGGCCTGTGCCTCCGCAGCATCGATGCTGCCCTCGGAGCCCTGTCTGTTAAGCTGGGACTGGGTTCGCAAATTATCCGGCTGCGGCGTGTAAAATTCCTCCGGCATCTCCGAATACCGCCCGCTCATCTCGTTGACGTTGGCGGTCCGGTGGCGAATCCATTGGCGCGCTACAAAGATCGGCAGCTTCACATGAAACTTAAACTCGATCATCTCCAGCGGCGAGGTGTGATTGTGCCGCATCAGGTAGCGGATCAGCATTTTGTCGTCGCGAATGCTCTTGGTGCCGCGTTTATAGCAGCAGCGGGCCGCCTCTGCGATCGCGTGGTCGGCCGATTCCTCCGCGTCCGGGATACGGCTGGGCATACAGTCAACCAGCCGGACAAATCCCTGGTCCAGTACGTTAATAACAGGTTCACGATCCGCGTATTTTAATGATATCAGGTCTTTCATCGGTCACATAAATCTTATTGGGTTTCGTTCCATGCATTTTCTAAGATAAGACACAAGCATACATCAGGACTGGGGCACTGGCAAACATTTATTGGGGAAAATAAAAGCCGATATATGGCGGAGTGTTTCCGGCTTTTAATATCGCGGATTTTTCAATGCACGTGAGGGTGGATTCTTACGCTTCTCTAAGATACGCTATATCCCGTGAACGGGTATACGCCGGCTCAAGCTTCCTGAAGGATGCCGCAGTTTTGCTGGATGCAGTCCAAGACCTCGCGGATGTTTGTCGGATTAGTGACGACGGCGTCGAATCCCAGATGCCGCAGATTGTCGATCTCATTCGTTCCCAGCCCGCCGGCCAGGGCGATCAGGGCACAATCCCGGATATCTTCACTCTCATGGATATAGCTGCATAAGCTGCCGGCATCGATGTCGCTGCTCATCAGGTCAATCAGGATCACATTGGGAGTATATTTGACGGCCATCAGCCCAGCGTCAAAGCTGTTGTGGGCGCATTTGACATCGAAATTGCCTTCCGTATGGAGCAGGTTTGAAAACTGGTTTGCAGATTCGGTCCGGCTGTCGATAATGAGAATGCGAAGATCGCTTTTTTCGAGACCTTCAGTCGGCATGTCGTGGGCCTTCATAAACCGGATCAGCTCATTGAGCGGAATTCGACGGTCTTTCGAGCCCGGGATACGGTACCCGCCCAGCTGACCGGAATCGAACCATTTGGTGACTGTACGCGGAGCGACATGGCACAGTTGAGCGACTTGTCCGGTTGTCAAAACATCTTTTTTTCGCATTTCAATATCAACTCCAAAACGGCACAGGGCCGATCTTCTCTTAAAAATCCTTCATTTTTCACAAGGCCGTCGTCCAATTCCCGGCAGTATTGCATCGGTTCGGAAGTGGGGGGAAATAACCACCCACCCTGGAAAAGCTGTAAAATCCAATAAAAGACGATGTTTTTTGCAGGAGTCGTCCGATAAATATGGGCTTTCTTTATGACACTTTAGAAATCGGACCTGAAATGTCGAAGAACTTGAGATTGAAGCGTTACGAACGATGTTTTTTCTTGACCAAATTTGGAAAATATGTCATATTGTAAGCTACGCTCATATGTTTGAGATGTAATAACAGACGCCCCGAACAACAAACCGGTAATTATTCCGGTAATGACGATGGGTGTCTCTTAACTTGCGAGAGGCAGGTTGTATGCAGTGCTTCAAGAACATCGAGAGCATTCGGCAGGGCGAAAGGCGAGCGGAGCTTTACGGGTATCTCGTCAAGTCCAAAGTTCGGATGCATCGGTGAGTATGTCGAAAGGAAATTGAGTGATAGATTTAGTGAAATCCCGGACTATAAAATGGAGTTATCCGGGTCCTAAGCATAGTAAAATCGCCTTAACAGCCCAGAAAGCCTGTTTCAGGCTGCTTGGGAGATGGTGTTCCCTGAACTAATCAGGAAGCGAATATTACGTTCCGTTTTAGGTTCACTTGTTTTCTTTTCCACACTTTTTGAGCCGGTTTTGCATTCCCTATTGTCTTTCCGCAGGTGGAAATATGATCTAGTTTTCGAACAGGAAAGGTAATGACACAATGGGAATACTGGCACAAATAGATCCTCAAAGCTTGTTTTTTGGGGTAGTGCTTGGAGTTTTGGCCGGAGCGGTGATTGCGTATGTGGTGATTAAAGTCGTCAACAAATCACGTGCCAAATCCTTCCAGGAAGAGCAGGAAAATCGCATCGAAACGGCCAAAAAACAGGCCGAGACGATCATCAAAGAAGCCCATCTCGATGCCGCCAGCGAAATGATGAAAAAGCGGGAAGAATTTTCCGCCGAAATGGTGGCCAAAGAAAAGGAGTTCCGCAAACAGGAAGTGGAGCTAACCAAGCAGCAGGATCAACTTGAGCGGCAGCAGGATCGGGTTAAACAGCAGGAAAACCAGTTTAAAAACAAAGAACGTGAACTGGACCGGCAGATCAACACCTATAACAATCGCAACAAGGAGCTGGCCAATGTGATGGTCCAGCAGAAAAATCAGCTTTTGAAGATCACCTCGCTGGATATGGAACAGGCTCGTGAAATGCTCCTGACCCGGTTGGAGGACGAGTGCAGCCGTGAGATGAACCAGATCATTCAGCGCAAAGTTGCTCAAACGGAAGAAGCTGCCGAAGAGAAGGCCAAAGAGATCATCAATCTCGCGATTCAGCGATATGCGGCTGAACAGACATGCGAAGTCAGCGTGTCAATGGTGGATATCCCCAGCGATGACATGAAAGGACGTGTCATTGGGCGTGAGGGGCGCAACATCCGGGCCTTTGAGAAAGCCACCGGTGTTGACGTGATTGTCGACGATACGCCGGGCGTGATCGTGGTCAGCGGATTTAACCCCATACGCCGGGAGGTCGCACGGCTCAGTATGGAACGGCTCATTCAGGACGGGCGCATCCATCCCACACGGATTGAAGAAATTGTCAACCAGGCTAAAAAAGACGTACATTCACGGGTGATTCAGATCGGTAAAGAAGCCGCCGAAGAAGTGGATGTACGGGGCTTGAACAATAAAATTATCGGGATGCTGGGAGCCCTGCACTACCGCACCAGCTATGGCCAGAACGTGCTGCGGCACAGTGTCGAAGTGGCATTCCTGGCGCAGGTGATGGCCGATGAGTTGGGGCTGGACGGATCGATTGCCAAACGTGCCGGATTGCTGCATGACATCGGCAAGGCCATGGACCGCGAGATCGAAGGCGGCCATCCGGAAATCGGGGCCAACTTCCTGCGTCGGTTCAAGGAGTCGAACATTGTCATCAATGCCTCACAGGGGCATCATGGTGATGTTGTCGCCGATAATCCCTATACACCGCTGATTGCGGCAGCTGATGCGATCAGTGCGTCACGTCCGGGAGCGCGTCGGGAAACGCTGGAACGCTATATCAAGCGTTTGGAAAAACTGGAGGATATTGCCTCCGGCTTTGAAGGTGTGGAAAACTGTTATGCGATTCAGGCGGGTCGGGAAATTCGCGTGATTGTCGATGCGGAAAAGATTGACGATGAAGTTTCACTCAAAACCGCCCGGGACATCGCCAAGAAGATTGAAGACGAAATGACCTATCCTGGTGAGATTAAAGTGACGCTGCTGCGTGAAGTACGCTGTGTCGAATACGCGAGATAATTGTCGATTATTGATGGACGAATGACGATGTGAAATTGTCGATTGTCATTCACCCATTAAAAATTGGAGCGGTAATGAAGATCAAGGTGTTTTGTGTTGGTGACGTTGTGGGGCGACCGGGCAGACGGATTTTAGCGCAGCAGTTGAGTCCGTTTGTCAAGGATCATGATGTTGATTGTGTGATCATTAACGCCGAAAATGCGGCGGGAGGTTCCGGGATAACCCGCCAGATTTATGAAAAGCTCTTTCGTTACGGCGCACATTTGGTCACATTGGGAGATCATTGTTACCGCAAAAAAGAAATCATTCCCATTCTTGAAAGCCAGCCAAACATTGTTCGCCCGGCAAATCTATCTGTTCATGCTGCCGGAAAGGACTATGCAGTCTATCAGACCGCCAAAGGGGCGACGGTTGCGATTGTCACGCTGATCGGGCGTATCTTCATGAAACCGGCCGATTGTCCGTATGCCAAGATTGATAACCTGCTGGTTAAACTCAAAAACGAAGCAGATATTATCTTTGTCGAAATGCACGCCGAGGCCACCAGTGAAAAAGTGGCGATGGGGCATTATCTGGACGGTAAGGCCAGCTGTGTTTTCGGAACCCATACCCACGTAATGACCGCTGATGAGCGCATCCTCAGCGGCGGCACTGCATGTATCACCGATATCGGGATGACCGGCGCGCATGATTCAGTCTTGGGCCGCAATTCGGAAAGTGTCGTCAGGGCTTTTCGCACTCAAATGCCGTATTCGTTTGAAGTGGCCACCGGCGACGTCCGTATCAACGGAATACTCGTCACCGTGGACAGTCATACTCGCAAGGCCGAACATATCGAACGAGTCGTGCTTTATGAAGAAGCTCAGGATGACATAAGTGCCTACGACAGCGACGACGGCCGGCCCGACTATATCAATGGTTTTTGATTTATTGAAAGATCCTTGATTTAAGAGAACGATGCCGCCATGGCAAAAACGACACGACAACTTCCGACGCTGAGTGTATCGCAGCTGAATCGACTGATCCAGGTGACACTGGATGAGAGTCTGCCGCCGCGGTTGATGTTGCGGGGTGAAATTAGCGATTTTAAACGGGCTGCCAGCGGGCACTGTTATTTCCTGCTCAAGGACACAGACGGGCAGATTCCCTGTGTGATGTGGTCCAGTAAATTTCGCAATGTCAAATTTCGTTGCGAAAACGGGCTTGCAGTGATTGCAACCGGGCATGTGGAGGTGTATGTTCCCGGGGGGAAATACCAGTTTTACGCTGAAAAGCTTGAGCCGGCCGGGGTGGGGGCGCTGCAACTTGCGTTCGAGCAGATGCGAAAGCGTCTGGCGGCCGAAGGGTTGTTTGACGAAGCAATAAAGAAAGCCCTGCCGCGGTATCCGATGAATATTGCAGTGGTCACCAGCGGCTCCGGGGCGGCGATTCATGATATTCAGGACAGTATTTATAACCGCTGGCCATGTGCGAAGCTGGTGCTGTTTGATACGCCGGTGCAGGGCGAAGGGGCTGCCGCAAAGATCGCCGCGGCGATTGCCAGGGCCAACCGCCTGCAGAAACAGAACAATTTTGACGTCTTGATCGTCGGTCGCGGCGGGGGGTCGATGGAGGACTTGTGGGCGTTCAATGAAGAACCGGTTGCACGGGCGATTTTTGCCTCGAAACTGCCGGTGATTAGTGCCGTGGGGCACGAGGTGGATGTGACGATTGCCGATTTAGTGGCGGATGCCCGGGCTTCGACGCCGACCAAGGCGGGTGTGATCGCAGTGCCTGACTATCGTGAGGAACTGGCGAAACTGGATTCGTTCGGCCGTCGACTGCATCTGAATGTTCGCTCGGTGGTTCAGTATTTTGATAACCGTCTGCGAACCGTATTGGCCAGTCGCGTGTTTCGCACCCCTTTGGGACCGGTTCAGGTGGCTGCCCAGCGGGTGGACGAGCTGCAATCGGTTTTGAAAGGTTCATTCCAGCGACGCTTTGTTCGTCTCAAAGAGCGAATCGACCATATGCGGTCTCTGTTGCAGCGAATCGAGCCAATTCGTGTAGTTGCCGGATGTAAAATGGAAATTCAGGGCCTGGAAGCACGCAATCGGCAGAATATCGGGAAGGTCCTGGCCAAAAAGCAGTTGCAATTGACTGCGTTAGAGAATAGATTACAGGCATTGAACCCGCGGTCGGTTCTGGAGCGGGGCTACAGTATTACGATGAATGAACGTACCGGCAGGGTAGTGGCTGATGTGGCGGATGTCCGGGTGGGCGATGTGCTGAGGACGGAACTGGCCAGGAACCGAAACATTCATAGCCGGGTTGAAGACATAGATTAATATGGCAAAAAAGAAGACAACAAAAAAAAGTGATGTCGAAAATCTCTCGTTCGAACAGTCGATCGAGAATTTGACGAATATCGTCGATAAAATCGAAACCGGTCAGGTTTCGCTGGCTGAATCGCTGTCCCAATATGAAAAAGGGATGGAGTTGATCAAGCACTGCCGCAAGATTCTGCTTGACGCTGAAAAACGCATCGAAAAGATCGCTGAAGACCAGGAGGATGAGCAGGAATCGGATGATGAGGGCGAGATTGACAATGAAGATTTGGATGAAGCTGACGAGACGGAAGAAGACGACAGCTTGTTCTAACAATTCACTCATAACGAATGACGAAACGCGGGCGTGGCGGAATTGGCAGACGCGCAAGATTTAGGATCTTGTACCCCAGTGGTGTGAAGGTTCGACTCCTTTCGCCCGCATTGGACCTAACTGTTTAAAATATAGGGATTTAGTTTTTTCTCTATCAAGCAATATCCTAACATTTTTACGAACAATGGCGTAAATTTACACCCACTTTGAGTTCGCCTACCCATTTATTAATTTTTTTGGGTATACAAATACACCGGCGAGAGGCTCAATTTTCGACTGACTTGATAGATCTTTTCATTCCCATTTAATTGTGGTATTATAACGTCATGATTGCAACAATAATAAATGCTTTTGCCGTTTTAATAGGATCACTCATCGGACTGATTCTCAAGGGAAAGATTCATGATAAATATGAAAAAACCGTATTCACGGCACTGGGGATCTTTATCGTGGTTCTGGGCATTTCTATGGCTCTAAAACCGTGTAATTCCCTCTATATGGTATTTTCTCTTGTAATAGGTGGACTTCTGGGAACGTGGATGCAGATCGAAGACAGAATCCTGAATGTTGGTACGTGGATGAAAAACAAGCTCCCCGGTCCAATGAGAGAGGGACAATTTGCCATGGGATTTCTGGATGCTTCGGTCTTGTTCTGTGTGGGAGCCATGACGATTCTCGGTTCTTTCAAAGCTGGCATTGAAAAGGACTATCAGCTTTTACTTCTTAAATCAGTGATGGATGGTTCGATAGCCATACTCCTTGCTTCCGTTATGGGGTGGGGAGTTGCTTTTTCAATGCTCTCAATTTTGATTATCCAGGGTTCTCTGACGCTCATGGCAGGTATTTTGGCCCCTTTTGTGGAACAGGCGATGATTGATGCGGTTTCGGCTGTAGGCGGTTTATTGATTGTAATGATAGGAATCAATCTGTTGAAACTCAAGAAGATTCCTATCGCCAACTTTATACCAGCTGTTGTCCTAATCCTTCTCTTCCAGCTTGCTGATCCTTGGTTATCCCGTTTTACGGGGTGAATCATTGATGCTCAACAGGCAAAATCCCATTGATCTGTCGTATTGGTAGAAAGTGATCGATAGGGACTTATCTTTTGTAGAAAATATGAGTAAACTACATTCTTACTTTCATGACTTAGGAATTCATATGGATCCTGTAGGCGACAAATTCCAGCAAGAAACAAAATATTATCCAGGCAAGATGTCAGGTAAACGTTTAGACTGGGCCTCACAACCTGATATCTATAAAACTTATCCGGATTGCCAGATTATTAAACTGCCTCATATTACTCCTCTGGCTAATATGTCTTTACATAAAGCATTAAAACAAAGAAAAAGCATCAGGGGCTATCACAATACCCCTCTAAATAAAAAAGCCCTTTCATATTTGCTCTGGGCATCAACAGGCATTTCAAGAAGAGAAGGGGGTTATGAGTTTCGTACTGCCCCTTCAGCAGGAGCACTCTATCCTATTGAGACTTACTTAGTGGTCAATAATGTAGAAAACGTTCAGCTGGGTGTTTATCACTACAACATACAACACCATTATCTAGAAATGCTGAAAGAAGGTGATTACTCTGAAACAATTGCTCATGCTGCTCTTGACCAAGGAATGTGTGCTGATGCTCCCGTTGTTTTTATCTGGACAGCTATTTTCCAGAGAATGAAGTGGAAATATGACCAGCGTGCCTATCGATATATTTATTTAGATGTTGGCCATATAGCAGAGAATCTAGCTTTAACCGCTACCAGTTTAAGATTAGGCAGTTGTCAGATTGGGTCCTTATTTGATGATGAAGTCAATCAGGTCATTGATGTCGATGGAACAGAGGAAAGTGTCGTTTTTATAAGTGTGGTGGGATGAGGTGAAAGACCGAACGAAGGCGTTTATATTTCTGGTTTCAGCTGCAGTACTCTGGTCACTTGGAGGAATGTTGATTAAGTCTGTAGCATGGAATCCCATGGCTATCGCCGGGATACGAAGTGGCATTTCAATGTTAATTTTTATTCTGGTAATTCGAAAAAAACACTTTACTTTTTCATTCTCTCAAATTGCCGGTGCAATATTTTATGCGGCTACCATGATATCTTTTGTTTGTGCGAACAAATTAACGACCGCAGCAAATGCGATTCTCTTACAATATACAGCACCCATATATGTGGCAATATTAGGGTCAAGGCTATTGAAGGAAAAGGTGAAAGTCTATGACTGGATGATCATTTTTATCGCCATTTTGGGAATTTGTTTGTTTTTTATCGATAAGATGTCAATGGGGACTCTTTTAGGGAATATCCTTGCTCTTATCAGTGGTATTAGTTTTGCATTGATGATTGTTTTTTTGCGAATGCAGAAGGATAGTCATCCGATCTGTTCGGTTTTCATTGGAAATATACTTACGGCCGTGCTTATGATGCCATTTATGTTTCTTGATATTCCCACAGATTATACCAGTTGGATGGCCTTGTTGCTGTTAGGCATTTTCCAATTGGGTTTTCCCTATATTCTTTATTCGATTGCCATCAAGTACGCTACTGCCCTCGAAGCAGTCATGATTCCGTTCATAGAACCTGTCTTAAATCCACTCTGGGTACTCATATTTATCGGAGAAATGCCAACGAAGTGGGCAATCATCGGGGGGATTATTGTAATCACCTCCTTAATCGTTCATGCACGGATCAAAAATTACCAGGTCATAACAAGCAAATATGGAGTCATGCGTAATTAACAGAGGAACAATGGATTCTTAGGCTTTTATAATTTTGACTGTATTTTTTTAATATTATAAACAAGGTTTTGAGTATTTGGTCACATTCAGGATCTTGTACCCCGGTGGTGTAAAACTTCCACTCCTTTTGCCCGCATTTCTCCTAACTTTTTATTATTTGGATGGTTAGGTATTTTATGATAAAACATAATCCGACGTATGCTCATCTCTGCCGGCAGCATTTTGGGGCAAAAAGGGCTATTATATGCATTATGTTAAAATGAAACTGGACGACGATCAAATAAGTTGTTATTTTAACGCCAAGCGAATGCATGAAATCAATACGTCTGAGAGAACAAAATAATAGATTTATTTAATAAAGTGATTTTTCAGGTAAGTCCTTGTAAAGAAGTGAATTTTTAGTATAACATATGTGAATACCGTTTAAGTTGCTTTACTGTTCTATTTTGGGGAACCTTATGGGTGGAAGCAAAAAGGTGGATGTCGTATTTGAAGAATCTGTTTTACACGGCCACAAGCAGTTCGTTGTGATGCCCCTTATTTGCCAAGACAGCGTTTTATAAAATCACACATTGAAATAGTTTTTTTGTCACCTTTATGATGTACCGATCTCTATAAAGTATGATGAAAACAACTTGTTATAGACAAATCATTGATACAAGTAAGTTGACATGGTCAACTTGAAGTGATTGAACGAAAACGGGACTTTTGAAGTCGGAATATGAATATCAATTTTTAAAGGGAAGTAAGTCATGAAGAAACTGTTATCACTCCAACTCATGTTATCTTTAGCCATTATTAGTTTGATTTGTCTTTCCTCAGAGACAGTTCTGGCAGAAGGTGCAAATATGGCTCTTGTGGCAACACCTTCAAGTTCGTATACCTCCGGGGATACATCAGTCGATGCCCTGAATGATGGTAATACACCCAGACGCTCGGGAGGTTCACCAGGCGGTGCGTATGGGAACTGGAACCGAACCGGCACCCAATGGGTTCAGTATGAATGGAGTCAGCCGATCGGCACCAATAAGATCGACGTTTATTGGTGGGATGACCGCGGCGGTGTCCGTTTGCCCGAAGCGTCCAGGCTGCTGTACTGGAACGGGAGCGAATTCGTACCGGTTAAAAACGCCAAGGGACTCGGTGTCGAAGGTGATACATTCAATACAACAACGTTTGATGAGGTAATGACGGACAAACTGCGTCTGGAAATCGACTCGGACGGTCGCAATTCGACCGGAATCCTGGAGTGGAAAGTTTATGATTCCGGTAAGTCTCCTGACTTTCCCCCGTCTGTGAATGCGGGAATTGATCGCGTTGTGATGCAGAACGGCAAAACCTACCTGAACGGTGCCGTGAAGGGGCTGGCCGACGACAGCAGCGGTCTTCGGATCGAATGGAGTAAAAAATCCGGTCCCGGAGACGTAAAATTTGCTGATGCCGATGCACCTGAAACCACGGCAACGTTTTCAGAACTGGGCGATTATGTGCTGCAACTGACCGGCTATAAGGGGCAGTTAAGTTCGTCGTCAACCCTGAATGTACAGGTCGAAGCGGCACCGCCTGCAAAGCATCTGGACCTGATCGATACCAGTCACTATAAGATTACCAGTCCATTATGGAAAGATCGAACCAAAGCCCTGATGGTGGCATGGATTCCGCATTGCATCGAGCAGATTTCCGATCCTGATCTGCGGGAGGGCGGCATCAATAACTTTGTCGAAGCTGCCAAGAAACTTCGCGGCGAAGAGGCTGAACGCCATCGTGGTTATGTCTTCTCGAATGCCTGGGTATACAATATCATCGAGTCAATGTGCATTGCTTTAGTCATTGACCCACAGGGCGATGAAGAGATTGTTGAAGCACAAAAATTGATGCGCAAGACAATAGACGAATGGATTCCCCAGATACTGGCAGCCCAGGAACCGGACGGATACATCCAGACGGCATTTACTCTCAGCAATCGCGAACGCTGGTCTCCCCGCTATCGGGCTGATCACGAGGGTTATGTTGCCGGATACTTCCTGGAAGCGGCGATCGCTCACTATATGCTGACCGAAGGTAAAGATACCCGGTTGTATGATGGAGCCAAGAAACTGGCCGACTGCTGGGTCAATCACATCGGTCCGGAACCGGATAAACAAGAATGGTATGACGGACACCAGGAAATGGAATTGGCGCTCGTTCGTTTTGGCCGGTTTGTCGATGACATCGAAGGCGAAGGTAAAGGAACCAAGTATATTAAGCTGGGTAAATTCCTGCTGGATTGCCGTGAGGGCGGCAGTGAATACGATCAGAGTCATCTGCCGATCATTCAGCAGTACAGTGCCGTCGGACATGCGGTACGGGCGACCTATACATATGCCGGAATGGCCGATGTGGCGATGGAAACCGGAGATACGGACTATCGCAGTGCGATCATGTCGATCTGGGATAACATCGTCAATCGCAAGTATTATGTCACCGGCGGTGTTGGCAGTGGTGAAACCTCCGAAGGTTACGGCCCGGACTATTCGCTACGGAACAATGCTTATTGCGAATCCTGTTCAAGCTGCGGCGAAATTTTCTTCCAGCATAAACTGAACCTCATGTATGGCGACGCCAAGTTTGCAGATTTGTATGAAGAAACCCTGTATAATGCATTGCTGGGATCCATTTCAATGGATGGTAAGACATTTTATTACCAAAATCCGCTGTCGGCACGCGGTGCACGATATCCGTGGCATGGCTGCCCATGCTGTGTAGGCAATATCCCAAGAGTATTGCTGATGCTGCCGACCTGGACGTATGTTAAAGATGATGATGGGATTTATGTGAATCTGTTTATCGGTACTGAATCCACCGTCGAGAATGTAGCAGGGACTAATGTGAAAATGGTACAGGAAACCAACTATCCCTGGAGCGGGGATGTGTCAATTACGGTCAATCCTGAAGCCAGTAAAGAATTTACCGTGGCAATCCGGGTTCCGAATCGTGAGGTCAGTGAACTGTATACGAATACCCCGTCAGTCAATGGCATTACCTCCATTAAGGTAAACGGAACTAATGTTACACCGGATATCAAAAACGGTTATGCAAGGATTGACCGCAAATGGAAAGCGGGCGACAAGATTGAACTGGTCCTGCCGATGAAACCGATGCGGGTCAAAGCTGATGAACGCGTTGAGGCTGATCGCGGTCGCGTAGCCCTCAGATACGGTCCGCTGATCTACAGCATCGAAAGTATTGATCAGGACATCAACAAGGTGCTCGAACCGGATTCGGCATTGACCACCGAATGGAAGCCGGATCTGCTTAATGGCGTGATGGTTATTGAAGGCACGTTTGCCGACGACAGCGAAATGATGGCTGTTCCAAACTATGCCCGCAATAACCGAACGGAAGCCGAATCCTCCAGCGGCAGTTTTGGTGGACCCGGTACTGAGGGCAGCGAGGGTAACGCCGAAAGACGGCGTCGCCGTCCCGGTGGCGGCTCGATTGTCTGGATTCGAGATACAGATACCAATGCCGATTGATAAAGCGATGACAAAAAAAGCCCCGAAACATTTCTTTTCGGGGCTTTTTTATATGTTTTATTTGAATGAATACCTCAACATAAAGGATTAGTAAATTGAAAACAATACACAGCTTTATCCTGATCTCACTTTTATATGTTGTTATGTTCGCAAATGCAGATGCCCGTTTACAGTCTGCTGTTTCACGAAGCGAATATAACTTTAATTCAGGATGGAAGGTGTTTGTTGGAGAAACCGATGGAGCCGAGACGGTTAAGTTTGATGATGCTGACTGGAAGACCGTGACGCTTCCGTATGCATGGAACGAGCATGAGGCATTTCAAAAAGATATTCACAACCTTTCAACGGGGATTGCCTGGTATCGAAAACATTTTACAATTCCTGCTGAATACGCCGGTCAAAAAATTTTCCTGGAGTTCGAGGGGATTCGCCAGGGCGGGGAATTTTATCTTAACGGTGAATACATCGGTCGACATGAAAACGGGGCTATGGCATTTGGTTTTGACATCACCGCCTTAACAAAATGGTCTCCGGAAGAAAATGTGATTGCCGTGCGTATTGACAACGATTGGGATTACCGCGAGAAAGCGACGAACAGCAAGTTTCAATGGAGCGACAGGAATTTCAATGCCAATTATGGCGGTATACCCAAAAACGTAAAACTGCATATTACGGACAAATTATACCAGACGCTGCCGCTGCATTCTACATTGGGGACGACCGGCGTTTATGTCTATGCACAGGATTTTGATATTTCCAGTAAGACCGCGACCATTACTGCTGAGTCACAAGTCCGTAATGAATATCCGACCGCGAAAACATTTGAGTATGAAGTGACCGTTAAGGAAACCGATGGCACCGCCATTAAGACGTTCAAAGGATATCCGTGTACAATTGCCCCCGGGGGGACCGCCGTTGTTTTCGCTTCGGATACAGTGGAGGGATTAAACTTTTGGAGTTGGGGATACGGCTATCTTTATGACGTTTATTCGGTGCTGAAAATTGATGATGTGATTGTGGATCAAGTCCGAACCCGCACGGGTTTTCGTAAGACCGAGTTTGCCAACGGAATGATCAAACTGAATGACCGGGTTTTGCAAGTCAAGGGCTATGCCCAGCGGACCAGTAACGAATGGCCGGCAGTGGGTATTTCGATACCTCCGTGGATGAGCGATTTCAGTAATTCGATGATGGTTGAAAGTAACGCCAACCTGGTTCGATGGATGCATATTACACCACGCAAGCAGGATGTCGAATCCTGTGATCGAGTGGGCTTAATTCAGGCCATGCCCGCCGGCGATGCGGAGGGGGATGTACAGGGACGGCGATGGGAGCAGCGTGTCGAACTGATGCGGGATGCGATTATTTATAACCGCAACAATCCCAGCATTTTGTTCTATGAGGGCGGCAATGAAAACATTAGCGAAACACACATGCAGGAACTCAAAGACCTGCGGGACGTATATGATCCCCATGGCGGCCGGGCGGTGGGATGCCGGGAGATGCTGGACAGCGAAGTGGCCGAATACGGTGGCGAAATGCTGTACATCAATAAAAGTGCCGATATCCCGTTGTGGGCGATGGAATATTCACGTGACGAAGGACTGCGAAAGTACTGGGACGAATATTCACCGCCATTCCATAAAGACGGTCCGGCGTACAATCGCAACCAGGATTCTCATGCCATTGAAGATGTGATACGGTGGTATGATTACTGGGAGCAACGCCCCGGCACAGGCAAACGCGTCAGTTCGGGTGGGGTTAATATCATCTTTTCGGACACCAATACCCATTTTAGAGGCGATGAAAATTACCGCCGCAGCGGGGAAGTGGATCCGATGCGGATTCCCAAGGACGGCTTTTTCACCCACCAGGTCATGTGGGACGGCTGGGTGGATATCGAACAGCCGCGAATCCATCTGATGGGTCACTGGAACTATGCTGCGGATGTTAAAAAAGACATCTATGTGGTTTCCAGTGCTGAAAAAGTCGAGTTATTTATCAACGGTGTTTCCAAGGGCTTTGGTGAACAAAGCTATCGGTTCCTGTTTACATTTAAGAACATTCAATGGCAGCCTGGGACTATTCGGGCAGTTGGGTACGATGCAGACGGCCAAATGCTGTGTGAGACAGAAAAACAGACGGTGGGCCAGCCACAGCAAATTCGTCTGAAGGCACATACGGCTCCGAACGGCCTTCGGGCGGATGGAGCAGATATGGCGATGGTGGATGTTGAAGTAGTGGATGCAAAAGGGCGACGCTGTCCGACGGCGATGAACCTGATCAATTTTGACCTGGAAGGTCCCGCCCAATGGCGGGGCGGTATCGCCCAGGGGCCGGACAATTACATCCTCTCAAAAATCCTTCCGGTCGAGTGCGGCGTAAACCGGATCATCATCGAATCCACGACAGACGCCGGCGAGATTGTTTTGACCGCGTCTTCGGAGGGCTTGGAACCGGCTTCAGTGACAATGAATTCAAGACCGGTGGTCGTGGCGAACGGACTTTCATTGGAGATGCCGGATGCGGATTTGCCCTGTCATTTAGAACGCGGACCGACACCAGGAGGACCCTCTTATGAAATCACGCGTGTCCCGGTGAACGTTGTCAATATTACCGCTGGTGCGAATCCGTCAGACGCTGCCCTGACGATCGATGATAATGAACGGACGCAGTGGTCCAATGATGGCAAACTGGCGACCGCCTGGCTTAAATATGATTTTGAGACGGCGACTTCAGTGAGTGAAGTCGTGATCAAGTTTAAAGATTGGCGGCGACGCAGTTATCCCGTTCGAATTTTGGTAGATGATCAAGAGGCCTTTAAAGGCGAAACTCGACAGAACCTGGGATATTACACGATTCAATTTGATCCGGTTCGCGGGCAAAGTCTGATCATTGAATTAATTGGCGCCGGCGCTGACCGGGATGCTTTTAATATCGTGGAAATCACCGGCCAAAAAGATGAGGTGGGACAGGCCAATAGAGATCCAAACGCCAGAGGCAGACTGGAAATTGTCGAGCTGGAAATATACAGTCCGACAAGCCTGTAATTGAATGCTCTATAAGAGGTCGTTTTTGCGTGCAATCGGGATCTCGTATGCAGGTTCGACTCTTTTTGC
>ENA-ORCT01000530-ORCT01000530.1-marine-metagenome-genome-assembly--contig:-NODE-530-length-18017-cov-3.013991_pt1 | contig 18017 bp, 13 predicted proteins | sample MGYA00248632_ERZ508511 | MGnify/ENA primary metagenome ERZ508511 (study PRJEB26182, sample SAMN06268839) | marine metagenome | isolation source: Tt an P1-techrep anaerobic enrichment on pine from sediment...
AAGAGTCCAGCAGCACGGCAGAGGCAGCCCGAAAAGCAGCTGAAAATCCCGCAGCGGCAGCCATTGCCAGCAGGGAGGCCGGCCCCCTTTATCAACTGAAAATCGTTTCACCGCGAATCGAGGACTATCCTCGCAACGTGACCCGCTTTCTGGTGATCGGGCGTGATCAGCCAAGTCCAACCGGCAATGACAAAACCTCTCTGATGTTTGTCACCTCGCACATTCCCGGTGCCCTGCATCATGCGCTTCAGCCCATCGCCGATGCAGGCCTCAACATGGTAAAGCTCGAATCCCGACCGATGAAGCATGAAAACTGGAGCTATTTTTTCTTTGTCGATCTGGAGGGCCACCGCACCGACCGGACTGTCCGGGAAACCATGGATCGAATGATGCCCATGTGCCTCTATCTTAAATGCGCAGGGTCCTACCCCAAAGGAGAAAAGCCCTGACCGCCGGGTCATCCGACTGACGAACCGGCACTTCATTTACCGATTGATTTTTCTTCCTGCTGAAACCGCTGAAATTGGGGATATGATAAATGATTATTGATGCCGAAACTGCTCTTTTTGGGGTGTTGGGAAATCCCGTAGCCCACAGTCTGAGTCCGCAGATGCACAACAGGGCGCTGAGTCATCTCGGTCAAAACGGCATTTACCTAGCTTTCCAGGTAACGGACCTGGCGTCGGCCGTTTGCGGGATTCGGGGGCTGGGACTCCGGGGCGCCAGCATTACCCTGCCCCACAAAGTGGCCATCATGGACTATCTCGATCATGTTGACCCGGAAGCCAGAGCCATCGGCGCGGTCAATACCGTAGTCAACCGCCATAGCCGGCTTCATGGATACAACACCGACGGCAGGGGAGCGCTCCGGGCGCTGGAGGAGAAAACGCCCGTAAAAAACAAGCGCGTACTGATTATCGGTGCCGGTGGTGCTGCGCGTGCCATCGGGTTTGCCGTTACATCGGCAGGCGGTCGACTGACCATTTCAAACCGAACCCGTCCCCGTGGTGAGGCGCTGGCGAAGGATCTGGGGGCTGCATTTCTGCCGATGGATGGTTTCAGTGCACAGCATTTTGATATCCTGATCAATACCACCTCCGTGGGCATGAACCCACATAGCGATAGCCAGCCGGTGGACAGCCGGATGCTGGCCCCTGCCATGACGGTAATGGACATCGTTTATAACCCGTTAAAGACCCGTTTGCTGGAAGCGGCCGAACGGATCGGCTGCACCGTGGTGGATGGCCTTGCCATGTTCGTCTACCAGGGAGCACTTCAATTCGAATTATGGACAGGAATTCCGGCACCGATAAAGGAAATGCGCGAAACAGTACTGAAGGCGCTGAATCCGCAACCCGACTGAAGAGCCGCTTTCACGCTTCGCACAAGAAGGGATGTATCTCTCCCATCCAATGCTGAACAGGTGCATCGACAACCTAAAACCAATAATCCACCAACAGGTTCAAAGGATTAATCATGATTGAAATTCGACCGGGGCACATTCAAAATACGGACGTTGTCGTGCCGGGGTCCAAAAGCTATACGCACCGGCTGTTGATTGCCGCCGCGCTATCTGACGGCCAATGCCGTATTCATAATCCCCTGAGAAGCGAGGATACCCTGCTCACCATGGGTGCGTTGAAGCAAATGGGTGTTCACATCCACGACACGGGCGACTCGATCACGGTACAGGGCACCGGCGGCGCCCTCGGCCCATGCGACCGACCGATTTATCTGGCCAACTCCGGCACGTCCATGCGTCTGCTCACCGGCGTGGCAGCCCTTGGCATGGGACCCTATACGCTGACCGGATCAAAGCGGATGCACGAACGGCCCATTCAGGATCTTCTTGACGGATTGATTCCCCTCGGCGTCGATGCCCGATCGGTGAACAACGACGGTTGCCCGCCGGTCATCATAAACGGCGGGCACCTGAAAGGAGGTGCCACATCGGTCCGATGCCGAATCAGCAGCCAGTTCATCTCATCCCTTCTGCTGATGGCACCCTGCACCAGTGAGGGTGTGGACATCCGCGTCACCGAGGGGCTGGTTTCCAGGCCGTACGTGGATATGACAATCGATATTATGGAGAAACTCGGCATTCGGGTGCGCCGCCAGGCCTATGAGCGGTTTCGCATAGCCGGGGGGCAACCATACCGGGCCGGTGACTACATGGTCGAACCGGATTGCTCGCAGGCCGGATATTTCTGGGCTGCAGCGGCGATTACCGGGGCGGCAATCCGGGTCAGAGGTATTTCGGCCACAAGCCGCCAGGGAGACGTACAATTTGCCCGGGTGCTTGAACAGATGGGCTGCCATGTAAACTACGATCAGGAGGGTATCACAGTAACCGGCGGCCCGCTCCGTGCAGTTACCGTCGATATGGCCGATATGCCGGATGTCGTTCCGACCCTTGCCGTCGTCGCTGCGTTTGCCAGGGGAACGACAGTCATCGAAAATGTCGCTCACCTTCGGGAAAAGGAAAGCGACCGACTGGGAACAGTGGCACACGAATTGAACCGGATGGGTATTTCCGCCGAGGTTACCGACTCCGGTCTGACAATCACAGGTGGAGCCCCCGGGGGGGCTGAAATCGAAACCTACAACGATCATCGCATCGCTATGAGTTTTGCCGTGGCCGGGCTAACGGTGCCCGGGGTTAAAATCCGCGGCGAGCAATGCGTGGAAAAATCCTTTCCCAACTACTGGGATGTCTTCAACAGTCTGTACAGCCGAGGTTAGCTATGTCAGGGAACGCCTTTGGGAAACTGTTTACCGTAACCACCTGGGGAGAATCACACGGACCGGCGGTCGGCGTGGTGATTGATGGCTGCCCGCCGAGAATTCCCCTGAACGAAGCTGTCATCCAGTCCATGCTTGACCGCCGCCGACCAGGCGGCTCCGTGGCCAGCACCCGGCGAAAAGAAGCGGATCGGGCCCGCATCCTTTCCGGCGTATTTGAAAATATGACCACCGGGACCCCGATTGCCATAATGATCGACAATACCGATGCCGACTCGTCAGCCTACCGGCCCTTTGCCGATGTGTTTCGACCGGGTCACGGGGACATTTCATATCAGGCAAAATACGGTATCCGGGACTGGCGCGGGGGAGGTCGAGCCTCGGCCAGGGAAACGGCAGCCCGGGTAGCGGCCGGCGCCGTTGCCGCCAGAGTCCTTGAACGCGAACATATCTCCGTCCGGGCGTACACCGTTGAACTTGGTGGCATTCGTGCAGACAAAAGAGATTTTCGGGCCGTTGATGAAAACCGTTTTTTCTGTCCGGATCCGGTCGCAGCCGAAGCCATGGAACGTCGAGTCCGGGAAATAAAAAAACAGGGCGACTCGCTGGGCGGAATAGTTGAAATATTGGCCACCGGCGTTCCCGCAGGTCTTGGCGAACCGGTATTCGACAAGCTGGATGCAGAATTGGCCAGGGCATTGATGAGCATCGGTGCGGTCAAGGGGGTGGAAATCGGCGCCGGCTTTGAATCAGCAGCCATGTTGGGCTCCCGACACAATGATTCCATTTCACCCGAGGGGTTTCAAAGCAACAACGCCGGCGGCATTCTAGCCGGAATCAGCAATGGGGATGAAATTCGAGTGCGCGCAGCGGTCAAACCAATCCCTTCAATTGAAAAACCCCAGCAGACAATCGACGAGGACGGAACCCCCCGGACCCTGTCCGTTCGGGGCCGACACGATATTTCAGCGATACCGAGAATCAACGTGGTGTGCGAGGCCATGGTATGCCTGGTACTCGCGGATCACTTGCTGAGACAGAAAGCGATTCAATCATGAAAACGGCAACAATCGGTATCATTGGCGGTAAGGGTAAAATGGGTCGGTGGTTTGAACGATTCTTTTCGGAATCCGGCCATGTTGTGCAGATCGCCGATGTCAACACCGTCACAACCGCCCGGGATCTGGCTCAGTCCTGCAATGTGGTGCTGCTCTGCACACCTGTCGCGGCGGCTCTGGAGATTGCCGGCCAGGTCGGCCCCCTTATGCAGAAAAACCAGCTGCTGGCGGACCTTTGCTCACAAAAATCGGCTATCGTAAAACGAATGGTGGAATCCACATCCGCCCAGGTTTTAGGCATTCACCCCATGTTTGGCCAGCACACCTCGGGCATGGCCGGTCAGAACATTATCCTGTGTCCGGGACAAGGCGAATACTGGCCGGTATGGCTTGAGCGGCAATTCACAGACGGGGGGGCTGTTGTGACGCGGATGTCTCCGGAAAAGCATGATCGATTGATGGCGGTCATTCAGTCGCTCACGCATCTTCTGACCATCGTCTTCGGGCGAACGCTTCAAAAAATGAATCTGCCGCCGCATTCGACGCTTCCCTATGCAACCCCCATTTACCGGATCAATGTCGATCTGATCGGACGATTGTTTGCACTGGATCTCGATCTGTATGCCTCTCTGGTCGGGGAAAACCCATATCTTGACGAAACGATTGCCGCCTTCGGTGAAGCGCTGAAGGAGGGGCAGAACTGCCTGGTGGATGGATCCGAGGAAGAAAAACGAAATTACTTACAAAGTATCCGGGAGTTTCTCGGTGATTTTTGCGAGGAGGGCCTTGAGGAAAGCAACCGGATCATTCGCGCGATGTATACCACCGACAGCAAATGATCATTTCAGGAAAAGTCGACTGCCTGACGGCAGCCGAATCAATAGAAGACCGGATCCGAATCGAAATATTTTTCATAATATTCCTTCTGATCCTCTTTGAGTTGCCCTCGGCTGACCAGAAGATCTCCGATGCCGGCTTTTCTCAGCGTGTCGATCCGCATGATATTCTCAGGGCTTTCGCCCATAACGCTTACGAAGGTGTATTCCGAGGTCAACCGGCTCTTTCTGAGAATTTGAAGCGCATCACCAAAGAATATGATGTGATAACTCAGCAAAAAATAACTGGTAGCTGCGCACAGAATTATGAGCACGTAAAATCGTATTTTTCGCCACATCTGGAAAATTCCTCGCAACTGAAGTCATCGAAGCGCCGGAGGCTGAAGGCCAGGATGTCACCTGACGCCCGTTGACTCATAAGAAAATTATCGGTGCAGGCGTACCGGCGGTTTCTGCAGACCTTTCGGTGAAATTAGCAGCACTAAAATGCCGCGGCTGCGAAGGTCCAACCGGAGGTTGTGGCAGGCCGATAAACGAAAAAAGGGCTGAGATATTCTCCGCAACCCCTGAAATGGCGAGTGCCGAGGGACAGAATCGAACTGCCGACACGGGGATTTTCAGTCCCCTGCTCTACCGACTGAGCTACCTCGGCAAGTAGCCTGACTTAAAGTCAGTTCAATATTTAATTAGCGGAATTCTGTCAATATTTTTTTCCCTCTCATATTGATCTGCCATGAATACCGCTCGTGTTGCAGCCGCCCATGTCACCGAAAAGAAATTGAGCCAGAACACTGGCCGCTACAGCGGCTGTCTCCGCCCGAAGGATTCGTGGCCCCAGCGATACGGAAACAAACCCGTGCCGTCGGGCCTGTGCCACCTCATGAGAGGAAAACCCCCCTTCCGGTCCAAGCATGATAAAAACTCCATCCGGTGAACGCCCCGAAGGCTGTGGAACCTGGGTCAGGGGCAGAGACTCATCTTCCCAGAAAATCAGCTTCAACTCACTTTGTGCACTGCTTGTCAGCACCTCTTCAAAGGAAAGGGTCTCGGTGATAACCGGCGCTTTGACACGACGGCACTGCTTGAGCGCTTCCCGGGCGATTTTATTCCATCGTTCGGTCCGGGTGGCAAGACGCCGGGCATCCGGTCGCGATACGGACCGTCCGGCAAAAAACGGTATCCAACGCGAAACCCCGATTTCGGTCAGCTGCCGAATCAGGGAATCCATTTTTTTCTCTTTTAAAAACCCCTGAGCAACGGTAAGCTCAATCGGCGATTCAACGGATGAAAAAAACCGCTCCAGTACAGTCACCTGCACAGAGTCCGGATGGATCCGATCAATCCGGGCCGAATATTCCACACCGTTGCCGTCAAAGAGCACGACAGCCTCACCGCGTCTCATTCTCAGAACCCGAAGAATGTGATGGGCGTCATCACCCGTTAGTATTGCCGTTGAACCGACCGCTACCGGCCCGGGTAAAAAAAATCGCTTCATAAGCCGTCCTGAAAATTGCGCCGAACTCGCCGTAAGTCCCTATTTTCTAACGATACCTGAACGCAAACCGGTTGACACCATACACACCTTATGGTAGGTTTGCGGACCCGTAATGGCCTGTTTTTTTTCCCGTAAACTTGCATAAAATTTCCGGAAGGCAGAGGGTTGGCATGACAGAGAACAAAGAACTCAGTTCCCTTATCGCAGCAGAGACCCAACTGGAAGTTGAAAAGGAAACCGCTATCACCGGCAAAGAGACTCCCTCCCTACAAAACAAAGAGAAATTCGTCAAGTCCGCGGATGATGGCATTCTTGAAATTAATGAGAATGATGCACATTTCGGACTGCCAGACGATGCAGACGGTTCCCCTTCGCCGGCAAACGCGCCACGGGCGGGTGACGAGGTCGACAATGCGCACTTTGGCGGTGAAACCGAGGCAGAGAAAGACTATCATTTTGGCGGCGAATCCGGGATACCTGACAGCCATGCCATTGCGCAGCCTCCCTCGGCGTCTCCAGAGATTCAGGTCACAGCTGAAACTGAACAGGCCGATTTAACTGAATTTGAAAAAGCCTGGGAAGAAACAGCCGACGATCCCCGGGAAATCGACATCTCTGCCGCCGGGGACGATTTTGATCCGGATTCAATTCAAAACAGCATCACCGACGACCCGACAGACACGGTGACTGAACGTTTTGAAACAAATGACGACATTCCTGAACTGGAATCAGAAACGGCAAATCTGGAAGACCCGGCAGAATTCGACATCGGTTTCGAAATCCTCAATGACCCCATTGAACTCGAGCCGAATGCCGATCTGCCTGACACGACCTCCGGGAACGAATCAGACGCTCTGGTTTTCGACCTGGACAGCTTTTCCGAAGACATATCCGAATCCAGTCGCGAGGCCATCTCAGACGACTATACCGAGCTTGACGAACCGGTCGATAGTGCTGAGGATACGCTTTTATTCGATCTGGATGATGTGGAAGATATCCTTGACGAGGTGATGGAGGACAATGAAAGCGATAGTCTCGAATTGGATGACGACGCCCTGATTGACATCATGGCTGATTTTGAGGAAAGCGAACCGGCTGAATCGGTCATCGTCAACCTGTGGGAGCTTGCTGGCGATCCGGCACCGTCCGTCTCACTGGATGACAACAAACCGAGCGATCCGGACCTGCCTGCCGGACTGACAGACCTGGATGATTTGGAAAATGAAGCGCTCGATGATTTCGATGAAGCAACCGGAGTTGAGGAGGCTGCCCAGTTTTTCGTCGATGAAGACGACCTGGAAATGGATAGTCTCAATGACTCGGATGATCTGGGCACGGAACTGTTCGATGAGGACGATCTGCTCGACACCATCGACCTGGATGATGAGCAGGATGAGATCGAACTGACCGGAGAGGAATCGGTTATTGACTCGGATGACCTGGGCACGGATTTGTTCGATGAGGACGATCTGTTCGACCCCATCGATCTGGATGATGAGCAGGATGTGGTCGAGTTGACCGGAGAAGAATCTGTTATCGCCCTTGATGACGATACGATACTTGACCTCTCGGCCCTTGCCGACGACACTGTCGGCCAGCCGGTTGCTGAACCCGCGGCGTCCCTGGAGTTTGCCGACAGTGATGACGATGAACTGTTTGCGTTGACCGATCTGGCGGAAGAGCCGGCAACCGATGAAAACGCTCCGATTGATCTCATTGCCGATGGCGACGATGACCTGAATTTATCTGACGAGGACGATCTGTTTGATTTTACGGATCTCGATGATACCATCCTCGACCTGCCGGAAGAAGAAACCTCCCCGATTGCCGATGATGACGAGAGTCTTTTTGAAGAGGAGGAACCGGTCATCGAGCTTTCCGGGGATATCCTTGACGGGGAGGAAGAAGTAATTGATCTGACCGCTGAAACATCCGATGATCGCAGCAACCCCATGGCGCTCTCCGACTCGACAGATGAGGAAGAGGACATCATTGAACTGGTCGATGAGGATGTGGATCTGAATCGGGAACCCAGTGCCGAAGATCCTGATGGACTGGCCGAGTCACTGGGAATCGATAGCGCCGAGGTGGCCGCGTCGATTTCCGCCTCATCTTTGGCCGGAGCAGCCACAGTGCCGGAGATTACCGGCGCAATTTCCCGGGAGCAACTAGACGAGGCTCTGGAACGGGTGGTCCAGAAAATGCTCGCCGACAAAATCGACACGATCCTGACCGAAGTGATCGAGCGGGCGGTGACCCGGGAAATAAACCGCATTAAAGGAATTTTACTGGACAATTCATCGGAAGCCGAATAAAAGTTTTCGACCTGTTGAATACGCACAACCGGGTCGTCACATTGGATCAACTGGATACAAACGGCTGGTATCGGGGATTAGCGTATAATCCCCGATTTCCGTTTATTGGCCCGACAAATGGCTCAATGATCTTGGCGTTTGTTAAAAAACCGGCCGACCGGTGACACATATATTTTGGAAATCGAACAATCGAGGAGTTTTACTGTATGAGTTCAAATGTGCTGAGCAAAGGATACGAACCCCAGGAAGTTGAAAAGCGATGGTACGAATTCTGGGAAAAGGAACGTCTGTTCGCCGCCAGCGAAGAAAGCAATGCCGACAGCTATTCCATCGTAATTCCGCCGCCGAATGTCACCGGCGTGCTTCACATGGGGCACGCGCTGAATATCACCCTGCAGGACTCCCTCTGTAGATACCGGCGCCTGAAGGGCGACAACGTCCTCTGGATGCCGGGGACCGATCATGCCGGCATCGCAACCCAGAATGTTGTTGAACGAAAGCTGTCCCAGGAGGGGACGGACCGACACCAACTGGGTCGCAAAAAATTCATCGAAGCGGTCTGGGATTGGCGCAGTCAATACGGCAGTGCCATTATCAACCAGCTCAAACGACTGGGCGCTTCATGCGACTGGGAGCGTGAGCGTTTTACCATGGATGACGGTTTATCCCGGGCAGTTCGCAAAGTGTTTGTTCAGCTCTATGAGGAAGGGTTGATTTACAGGGGGAACTACATCATTAACTGGTGCCCTCGCTGCCATACCGCCCTTTCCGACCTTGAAGTCGAACACGAAGAACTCGACGGAAATCTCTACCACATCCGGTATCCGTTTCCCAACGGTTCCGGCGGACTCGTGGTGGCAACCACTCGTCCGGAAACCATGTTCGGGGATACTGCAGTGGCAATAAACCCCGATGATGAGCGGTATACCGATTTAAAAGAGACCTCGGTAATTCTTCCACTTGCAAACCGTGAAATCCCTGTGATTCAGGACAAATATGTCACCACAACATTTGGCACCGGCGCACTGAAAGTAACCCCGGCTCACGATCCCAACGACTTTGAAATCGGAAAGCGTCACGATCTGCCAAGCATAAAAGTCATCGACGATAACGGAGTGATGACATCCGGCGCCGGGCAATATGAGGGAATGGACCGGTTCGAATGCCGCAAGGCTGCTGTCAAGGCACTGAAAGCGGAAGGTCTGCTGATCAAAATGGAGCCTCACCGGCACGGCGTTGGCCATTGCTACCGCTGCAAAACCATTGTGGAGCCCAACCTGTCCAAACAATGGTTCGTAAAGGCCAAGCCCCTGGCCGACCGGGCCAAGGCAGCCGTTGAGACCGGAAAAACTCGCATCGTCCCCGAAATGTGGACCAGCACCTACTTTGACTGGCTGAACAACATCCGGGACTGGTGCATTTCCAGGCAGATATGGTGGGGCCACCAGATACCGGCGTGGACCTGTCAGGACTGCAACGAAATCATTGTCGCCACCGAGACCCCCGAGGTCTGCACCGCCTGCGGCGGCAGCCGGCTGGTTCAGGATACCGATGTTCTGGACACCTGGTTCAGCTCGGCGCTCTGGCCGTTCTCTACCATGGGCTGGCCCGAGCAAACGCCCCTTCTGAAAACATTTTACCCCACGTCCGTGTTGATTACGGGGTTTGACATCCTGTTTTTCTGGGTCGCCCGCATGATGATGATGGGACTTCACTTCATGGAGCAGATCCCCTTCCGGGATGTATACGTCCATGCCCTTGTCCGGGACGAGGAAGGCAAAAAGATGAGCAAGTCCAAGGGCAACGTAATCGACCCGCTGACCGTTATCGACCAGTACGGTACCGATGCATTCCGATTCACCCTGATGGCATTTGCAGCCCAGGGCCGGGACATCAAAATGTCGGAAAAACGCGTGGAAGGCTACCGGCACTTCATCAACAAACTGTGGAATGCCGCCCGCTTCTCCCTGATGCACATCAAAAAAGGATACGACGGACTTGACGATATAGAACAGCTCTCACTGCCCGATCGCTGGATTCTCAGCCGCCTCAATGTGGTTACCCGGACCGTAAGCGAGTCACTGGACACATACAAATTCAACGATGCGGCCAGCGCCCTGTACCAGTTCGTCTGGCATGAATATTGTGACTGGTATCTGGAGGCCATCAAGCCGATTCTTTACGACGAAGCCAACGCGAAAGCACGGGAAAAGACCGTGGCCGTCATGTGGCGGGTGCTTCGTGATATTCTGGTTCTTTTGCACCCGATTATTCCGTTTGTGACCGAAGAAATCTGGAGCAAGCTTCCCGGGACCCGGGAGTCAATCATGAACGCATCCTTTCCGGAGATTGACTCGAACGAATTCCAGGCATTCAGGGATGAAAAAATCGAGGAGGAAATGGCCCTGGTCACGTCGATTATTTCCGGCATCCGGAACATCCGGGGAGAAATGAATATCGCCCCATCCCTGGCCCTTGAAGCTGTGATTCAGACAGATGCGAAAACCGTTCACACCAAAGCCGAGGCCAACCGGCAAATGATCGTCAATCTTGCCCGGTTGACCGCATTTACCGTGCAGCCTGCAGGAGAAAAACCCAAGGCCGCAGCCACCGGCCTCATCAGCGATGCGACAATTTTCGTACCGCTGGAAGGCATTATCGACTTTGACAAGGAAACGGGGCGTCTTGAAAAAGAGCTTGGGAAACTCACCGGCGAGTTGACAGGCATCGCCAAAAAACTCGGCAACGAAGACTTTTTGGCCAAAGCCCCGGAAAACGTGGTCCAGAAAGTAAGGAACCGTCATGTGGAGTTGCTTGAAAAGCAGCAGAAGCTTGAAGCGAACCTCAATCGAATCCAGGTATTGCAAAATCCCAGCTTATAACGGAAATGGGAAAAGCCCGGGGGGGAAACAGGAATAACTCCCCCCGGGGGGACCCGGTTCGTTCCCAATCAAGCCAAAAATTCAAACGAAAACACCATGCATTCAAAGACAGATTTAATTAGACTCGCACTTGCCGAGGATATCGGCCCGGGTGACATCACGACCGACAATCTGATTCCAGAAGACCAGATCGGTACAGGGACCATTCTGGCAAAAGAATCGATGGTCGTAGCCGGCCTTCAAGTTGCCAGGACAGTTTTTTTTCAACTGGATGCCGATGTCACCATCAACTGTATGGTCGCGGATGGTGATGCTGTTGAATCCGGCACCGTTCTGATGACCCTTGCGGGCAACATGCGGGCGCTGCTGACCGGGGAGCGAACGGCGTTGAACTTCCTCCAGCGACTTTGCGGGATAGCCACCTTTGTCCAATCTCATGTGAAACAGCTGGGTAACGCGCGGGTCCGCCTGGTCGATACCCGGAAGACCACACCCGGATGGCGGGCACTTGAAAAATATGCTGTCCGGGTGGGAGGAGCCGCCAACCACCGCTTCGGACTCTATGACGGTGTGCTGATCAAGGATAATCACATTGCTGCCTGCGGCGGCATCACTGCCGCGGTTCAGCGGGCAAGGGGGATGGCGTCTCACCTGATCAAAATTGAGGTGGAGACGTCTGATCTCGAGGAGGTGCGGGAAGCGCTGGCGTGCAATGTTGACGTCATCATGCTTGACAATATGGATATAGAGGGTATCCGTGAAGCCGTCGCAGTCATCAATGGCCAGGCACTGGTCGAAGTTTCCGGCGGCATCTCCCGTGAAGACCTCCCCGGGTTGGCTCAGACCGGGGTGGACATCATTTCCGTGGGCGCGCTGACCCACTCGGCCCGTGCCATGGATATCAGCATGAGAATTTTATCCCCGGATGCCTGAGCGCATTCAGGCGCCAATCAGGAAAACAAACCAGCGATGATCCCCATTCGAGACACCATCCCGTCCCGCAATTTTCCGGTCGTCAACATGGCTATCATCCTGGTCAATGCCCTTGTTTATCTGGTGGAGATATCCCAGGGACCGGGCCTTGAGCGATTTATCTACACGTTCGGTCTGGTTCCGGCCCGGTACACGTCCGGTCATGTTGCCGCCTATTTCACAACCGGCCAGCAGATAATAGCGCCGTTCACCTACATGTTCCTCCATGGCGGATTCTGGCACCTTCTGGGCAACATGTGGTCCCTCTATATTTTCGGTGACAACGTGGAAGATCGCCTGGGGCCGGTGCGCTATCTTGGCTTTTATATAACCTGCGGTCTGCTGTCCGCCATGACCCATTTTCTGTTCAACAGTCACTCCACCATACCGACTATCGGTGCCAGTGGTGCCATTGCCGGTGTCATGGGAGCGTATTTCATCCTTCACCCGAATGCGAAAATCCTGACTCTCGTTCCCATTATCTTCATTCCATGGTTTTTTGAAATTCCGGCTTTCTTTTTTCTCGGCCTCTGGTTTGTCATGCAGTTTCTGAGCGCCACGGGCAGTCAGCTGGGGTCAGCCGGCGGCATTGCCTGGTGGGCCCATATCGGCGGATTTATCTGCGGAATTGTGGTGTTAAAAGCATTTACGCGCATGCCGGCCGCCGGCATCTCCGCCCGGCTCCAGCACGCCACCCGAAAGCGGACATCCCATAAACTCCAGGTCATTCGGCCCATCGGACCCGGAAGCGACCCGCATCTGTATGGAACCATTCGAATCTCACCCTACGAGGCGCTCATCGGCACCCGCAAACTGGTGAATATCCCCTGGGGGTTCCAAAAACGAATAATCAAGGTCACGGTGCCGCCGGGTATGCGGGAGGGGGGAAAACTGCGCCTGAAGGGGCTGGGGAAAATCACTCCCACCGGACAACGGGGTGATTTATTTTTGCGGGTGGAAATTGGCGAATAACTGCACCGTCCGCTCAGGAACGAGGATTTATTTAATTGCAAGAAATTGTAATTAATTAAATTCGCGTTCCTCAGTATCTTCAGGGTTGAATCGATCCCTGAAAACTGCATTCCATGCTCCTGAATTCCGAATTCCGCAGTCCCAGCCCCGCATTCAGTTTCATTCCCGAAGCGTCAACTTGAAGCAATCCACCATCATGACCGGATGATAGGATTTTTTTGCTTTGGCCAGCCCCGGAAGATTCATGTCGCTCTCTTTGTTAATGTAAGTGAGCCCCTGAAAAAGCTCCCGTGCACAGCTGCGATCAAGGAACTGGTACAACCCTTTGATACCGGTAAAGGCCTTTTCGAAATGAAGTGCTCCCATTTCCTTTGTCAAACGTGCCCCGATGCCAAAGCCGCTTACAACCCCGTCCACCCGGATCAGAATTCCCCTGGCGTCCACCCGGTCGATATTGGTCAGCATATTGATGGTTGCCTGCTTCTCACAGGCCAGATCATCCTCGGGATCAACGCCACAGTCAACCTCCTCGCACCATTTCTCTAGGAATTCAATGCACTCCGATGCGTGATCCGATTTTACCGGTTCCACAACAACCCGCCCACGGTCCTCGTATTCCCGTTTAAACTGATTGATCAGATTTCGTTTCTTGGAGTATCGGTTTCCCCCCAGATTGGCCAGATCATCGGTCCGATAGACATAATCCCGGTATTCCGATTGCTCTTCGATATCGAAGATGGCGCCAATCCGGTCCCGTCCATAGTGATCCAGATATTCACCTGGCACAAACCAGTACTGGGGGATGTCCAACCGGCGGGCCAGATCGCTCAGTTCTTCCGGTGTAAATTCACGATCGGGGGAAATCGGCAAAATGAGGTGGGTGTTCTCCGTCCGGTCAAAATCAGCCCAGATAATTGCGCCATTGCCGTCCATGGCGATCATGGGCCGATACACTTCATTGCTCCAGGCAATCAGCGATGACAGAGAGTAAGCACACAGTTTGTATGTCTGATTTCGAAACAGCGGAGCGACCTCCGCATACTCATCACAGGTAAGCCGTTTTCGATTCATTTTTTTTACAACTTCAGCATCGGCAGTGAATTGGGCATTTCCCGGAATCCCATCCGCCGGTAGAATTCATGTGAACCGCGCTCCGCAATCAGTCCAATCCATCCAAGACCGTCACGATGCAGGCGCTCGATCAATTTTTCAACAATCCAGGTCCCGATCCGCTGCCCCCGGCATTCCGGTTTAACCGTTACGTCCTGTATATAGGCATCACTGGCCCGGTCACTGATAGCCCGTCCCATTCCAACAATCTCCCCTTCCCGCATGACCACCAGAAAGCAGTGGCTGCCCGATACGATCCGGGCCACCTGTTCGGGATCGTCCGGTTCACAGTCCCCCCACCATCCGGCCAGACGATAGAGGGCGATAATCTGACGAATTTGACTGGGGGTTGGCTGGATCAGGAAAGCATATTCACGCGTGGAAGGATGATTCAAACCGCCTCATCGGCCCGCAGGAACGACACCTGGTTACGGCCGTTCGCCTTGGACATATACAGGGCCTTGTCAGCCCGTTGGACAAATGTTGACATATCTTCATCAAATGCATACTCGGCAACCCCGAGGCTGACCGTGATACTGTGCTGCCTGCCAGGCTCAGGAACAAAGTGCTCGTTTTCCACGGAGTATCGGATACGCTGGGCAACGGTAACGGCCTCCTCGCCTCCGGTTTCGGGAAGGAGGATGGTAAACTCTTCGCCGCCATATCGGTAGGCGGAATCCATTTTTCTCAAACAGGAACGGATGACCTGGCCGATCCGCACCAGCACCTTGTCACCCTGCAGATGACCAAAGCTATCATTATAATTTTTAAACAGGTCAATATCAAGTAAAAGCAGTGCCAGCTGGTGATGATACCGGTTGGAACGAACGATTTCACCTTTCAGTTGGCTGTAAAAATGCCGTGAATTGTAGAGCTTGGTCAATCCATCCGTTATGGCCAGTTTCTGGAGTTTGACCATCATCCGGTCCCGCTCCTGGGTTAACTGCCGCTCCCGGAGCACCCGCCGGAGCCGCAGCAGCAGTTCCCCGAAACGAATCGGTTTGAAAACGAAATCACTGGCGCCCTTATTGATGGCTTCCTCGTAAGAATAGTCGGCACTGTAGCCGGTCATCACGATGACGTCAATCTCATAGTGGCGCTTTATGATATCCGTCAATTCCAGTCCGTCCAGTCCGGGAAGAATGATGTCCGTAATGACAACAGGCATCGGCTCCTGCTTCAGCAGTTCCAACGCCTCTTCGGCCGTCGCCGCTGTTTCGCATGGATATCCGGCCCGCAGCATGAATTCCTTCATGGATTCACGGATGGCAGCATCGTCATCGACTACGAGAATTCGGGTGGCCATAAGTACATCGCCTGCTGCGGGATATGGAAATTCCTGTTAATCCCAAAAAACAATTCTGAGATCCGCCAATTTTTCCACAACCCTGATAATTTTTTTGGATCGTCACCGCCTGCCGGTAAAAGAGGCAGCCAGACACGTGATATTGATGAACAGAAAAACCTTTCGAGCGGAAGTTGATTCCTGGGGCTGACCGCAGTATGCGGTTGATCCGGCGGGGCAAAATGTGATACCCGGCAATTTGACAAAAGCCGGATTGAAGGGTGGTGAGAGTTCGGATCGAACATCGCCCCCGAATCAATCCTGCGGTAGAATCAGCACTGGCTGCCGTTACTGACTTCGGGAATCGATTCGGTGATGCGTTGACCCTGCACGCGTCGGTAGCAAGGGTTGACAAATTTGTCAACTATCTGATAAAAGATCGTTTTCTTTACTGAATTTATAATCAGAAACATATTTCCTGTCAACCGGCTTTTCCCGCCGCCTGATGAGGCGGAAATGGGGGAGCTTTTGTTTTCAGTGCAATAATCGGCACATGTGTGAACATGAAACATATTCGGAATTTCAGCATTATCGCCCATATTGATCACGGCAAATCCACGTTATCGGATCGAATGATCCAGGCAACCAATCTGGTAACGGAACGGGATTTTCAGGACCAGATTCTCGATACCATGGACATCGAGAGAGAACGCGGCATTACCATAAAAAGCCAGACAGTTCGACTCCCCTATGAGGCTAAAGACGGTAATCTGTACAGTCTGAACCTGATCGACACGCCGGGCCATGTAGACTTCACCTATGAGGTTTCCCGGGCACTGGCATCCTGTGAAGGTGCCTTGCTGCTGATCGATGCCAGTCAGGGCGTCGAGGCGCAGACCCTCGCAAATCTCTACCTTGCCATGGAACACGACCTGGAAATCATCCCGGTTATCAATAAAATAGACCTGCCCTCGGCAGATATCGACCGTGTCAAGCAGCAGATCGAAGATGACCTGGGACTGGATCCGGACACGGCAATTCTCTGCTCAGCAAAAACCGGACTTGGCGTGGAAGACGTACTGGAAGGAATCGTCACGATGCTGCCGCCGCCCGAAGGCGATCCGACCGCACCGCTCAAAGCGTTGATATTTGACAGTCACTATGACCCCTTTCGAGGCACAATAGTGCATTACAGGGTGTTCAACGGGACGATTCGCCCCCGGGACGTCATTACCTTCATGTCCAACCAGGCCGCTTATAAGATCGAAGAGGTCGGCGTGTTCCAGCTGACCCGCCACCCGCAACAGGCAATCACTGCCGGGGAGGTCGGTTATATGATCGCCGGCATCAAAACGGTCAGCGATACCCGATGCGGTGATACGATCACACTGAAATCACGGCCCTGCGAGGCCCCGATGGCCGGATTCAAGGAAGCGAAACCGGTTGTGTTCTCCTCAATTTATCCGGTGGCGTCCGACGATTACGCCGAACTGGCCATTGGTCTGGAGAAGCTCAAGCTGAACGATGCCGCGCTGATTTTCGAAAAAGATTCCTCAGCCGCCCTGGGATTCGGGTTCCGCTGTGGATTTCTGGGGCTTCTTCATCTTGAGGTGGTTCAGGAACGGCTGGAACGTGAGTACAATCTGTCACTCATCCTGACCGCCCCCTCAGTTCAATACCAGCTTATAATGAAAGACGGTGAAACGGAAATAATTGACAACCCGGCCCTGTACCCCGACCCGACACTGATCGAGGACACTCTCGAGCCGTATATCCGGGCTGCCATTATCATTCCGGACCGGTACATGGGACCGGTGATGCAGCTTTGCCTGGACCGACGGGGGATCAACAAGAATTACCAGTACCTGACCAGCAACCGGCTGGAAATGATTTTCGAGCTTCCGCTGGCTGAAGTGGTTTACGATTTCTATGACAAGCTCAAATCCGTCACCCAGGGCTACGGGTCATTCGATTACGATCTGCTGGAATTTCGCAAAACCGATCTGGTCAAACTCGATATTCTCATCAACGGCGAGCGGGTGGATGCGCTATCGCAGCTTGTCCACCGGGACCGGGCAGTTTCCCGCGCACGCACGGCCTGTGAAAAGCTCCGGGACGAAATTCCCCGCCAGATGTTCAAGATTGCGATCCAGGGCGCCATTGGGGGCACCATCATCGCCCGCAAGACCATTTCACCATTCCGGAAAGATGTGACAGCCAAGTGTTACGGCGGCGATATTACGCGAAAGCGAAAGCTTCTGGAAAAACAGAAGAAAGGAAAAAAGCGGATGAAGATGGTTGGCCAGGTCCAGATCCCGCAGTCTGCGTTTTTATCGGTTCTGAAAACAGA
>ENA-ORCT01000531-ORCT01000531.1-marine-metagenome-genome-assembly--contig:-NODE-531-length-18002-cov-3.237155_pt1 | contig 18002 bp, 14 predicted proteins | sample MGYA00248632_ERZ508511 | MGnify/ENA primary metagenome ERZ508511 (study PRJEB26182, sample SAMN06268839) | marine metagenome | isolation source: Tt an P1-techrep anaerobic enrichment on pine from sediment...
CATTGGGTAGCCCGGTAAAACAGGTTGTAGATCGGTGTCTGGTACTTCACAACCAGCCGTCCGTAGGCGTTTACGTCCCCACCTAAAACGGCCAGGATAATCCGGTTGTCCTCAGGCACGCGGGCAACTCCAGCTCGTCACGCAGTTCCGTTTCCGATTTTCCCTGGCGTCTGTTCCCTATACGCCCGACCGATCACGTCGGTCACAGGAAATTTCAAGGCAAATCAAATCCAGCGGTTTTTCACACAGGCTCTCATGAATACGGATCAACTATTTTCCGGCTTTTCACAGCCACTGGGTAAAAAACCGAACCGATTCATCCTGCCGATGAACCGTACGTTTGGATATCCGTATCGTCTCCGGCTCCTTGAACCAGCTCACCCGAATCCGATCCGGCCGGATTCCGGGAAAGTGTATCAGCAGATACTTTTTAATCCGCTTTGCCCGGGCCTCGGCAAGAGAGACGTTGTTTTTCTGGAACACCAGCGCATTCAACACGATTTTTCGATTGTTTTCCAGCATGGCCCCCAGCAGATCGAGTGACGGCCGGCTTTGCACGGCCAGATCGTCGTCAAAGGGCAGAAAGTGGATGGTCTCCAGCGTAACGGTACGCTTTCCGACAAGCACATTCCGATAGGCAAAGTCCCCCAGCCGGTTGAGTCGGTCCACCGCCAGCCGGGAGCGGGCGCCGGATGGGCAGCGGGCCAGATAGGCCTTCCAGGCGATGATCTCCTCGGGGGTCCGGTCGAGTTTGCCTAAAATCAGTGCCCGGTTGTAAAGGGCGTCGGAATGATCAGGGTCCCGGCTCAGCACGATCTGATAGTGCTTCAGGGCCTCCGAATAATTTTTCTGCTCAAGCAGGTTGTGGGCCAGATACGCTCGAGCGAAAAGATGCCGATTATCAATTTTCAAGGCCTTCAGGTAGCTTCGCCGCTCCAGATCGGCCCGGTCAAGCCGGTAATGGGTCACCCCGAGCCAGAATTGGGTGTCGGCGTTTTCAGGATTCAGCAGGGAGGCAGCGGTCAACGCCCGCAAGGCGTCTTCAGGCTGATCTTCCGAGAGGTAAAACCGGCCAAGATAATAATAGATACTCCAGTCACCCGAGGCCTGCCGGGCGACAGGTTCAAACGCCTCGATACCGTCCCGGTAGTTCCGGGTTTCCAGGTAATATTGACCGGTAATCCGGTGACCGACACTCGTGCAGCCCGCCATCCATGCACTGGCAATGCACACCACCACCAACTTCCGAACACAAATCCAGTACGAACGTCTCAAATCAGATACCCTTCTGCAGTAGCTTTCAGCCGTGAGCGCTTTGCTTCGCTGGTTTCCACGGGTCAGCCGCCCAGAAATACAAGTCAGCGTCAGGTCACCGTGAAATGTCTCCATTACAGATATACGCGGCACAGACCGTTCAGGTCACACCAATCGCTTTGGCGACACGTAAAACGGATCACAGAATGACACCGGTCACACGCGATGGTCAATCCACTAAATATTGACATTTTATAAGGTGAATGAGATATTCAGCGGGTACCGACCAGGCTCTGAGAAAGGATATAAAAACTAAAATTTACAACAGGTTAGATATCGTCGGCATCAACACTCCGAGGCAACACCGGAAATCATGAAACCAGCCCGCCAGTCAATACCCGGCAGTTGCTCCGCAGGATTCAGGAGACCCTTGCCGAATCCCCGGCCATTGATCTCGCATCCGATAAAACCAACGAAAGGGGTAAGCACATGACCGAACAAAAAGCATTTCAGGACTACTACCCGGACCATTTCAGTCACTGCTACGGCTGCGGCCGTCTCAACACCCATGGTCACCAGATCAAAAGCTACTGGGATGGGGACGAATCCGTCTGTACCTTTACCCCCGAGCCCTTTCACACGGCCATTCCGGATTTTGTTTACGGCGGTCTGATCGCCTCTCTCATCGACTGCCATGCCACCGGCACAGCCGCCGCGGCTGCCTACCGGGCCGAGAATCGAGCCATGGACTCCGATCCACCCCGACGGTTTCTGACCGGATCCCTGCACGTGGACTATCTCAAGCCCACACCCATCGACAGTCCCATCGAACTTCGAGGCCGAATCAAAGAAATCAAAGGGCGCAAAGTGGTGGTCAGCGTGGATCTGTCCTCAAATGGGGTGGTATGCGCCCGCGGCGAGGTGGTTGCGATCCAAGTACCCGAGCATCTGATCCCGGGGATGGGATGACCCTGTACTTGCGCCGTCGGCATTCATCGGGTCGACAAATCGCGAAATTTAAAACGACGTGGATACCTGAAGCTGATGAGACACTACCCATAAGGCGTGGCCGGTTCAAAAAATTCCCCGGCGGCTTCGGCGGTATTGTTACGCTTTTTTCCTAATCACTGCTTCGAGTTCCGCGATGGCAATCTCCTCGATGACCGCATCGCCAAGCCCGTTGAGCAGTACAAAATGAATCCGGTCTCCGGCCCGCTTTTTGTCCCGTTTCAGGGCATCGAGCAGCAACTCCGCATCCGCCGGAACGGTGGTGGGCAGGTTGAGTTTTTCCAGGAGATCACTCAGCCGACGGGCATCGCTGGAGGACAGGAGGCCGCGGTTTACCGACAGTGCGGCGGCAACCACCATCCCCGCGCTGACCGCCTCGCCGTGGGGAACCCGGGCGGTCTTTTCGATGGCATGGCCGAAGGTGTGGCCGAAATTCAGTTTCCGTCGCTCGCCGGCCTCCCGTTCGTCGCGACTGACGACCCCCGCCTTGATCCGAACCGACTCATAAACAAGATACTCGATCACCTCCGGATCCAGAGCAAGGGCATCGGCACTGCGGGCTTCTAAAAATTCAAACATCCCGGCATCGGCGATGGCGGCATGCTTGACGATCTCACCCATGCCGCAGCCCACTTCCCGGGGGGAAAGCGTTTTGAGAAGCGCCATGTCGCAGATGACAAATTGCGGCTGATTGAACGTGCCGACCATGTTTTTGTAGCCACCGAAATTCACCCCGTTCTTGCCGCCCACGCTGGCATCCACCTGGGCCAGCAGCGTGGTCGATACAAAACCGAACCCGATGCCCCGCAGGTAGGTCGAGGCCACAAACCCGGTGATGTCGCAAACAATCCCGCCGCCGATTCCCACCAGAAACGACGAACGGTCCGCTTCGGCTTCAATCAGCGCCTCGTAGAGCCGACTGACCGTCTCAAGGGTTTTGACGGACTCGCCCGTTCCGATGGTGACTACGGGGAGATCGGGGAACCGGTCCCGGTAAAGGGCTTCCACGGTCGTGTCGGTGATGATCACGGTATTTTCGGCCGGCAGATGGCGCTCAAGGTTTTCCAGCCTTTCGCCCACCAGCAGAGTGGACGGCCCGCTTCCGCCGTCGATGTGCAGAGTTCGCATGGGTTCCTCCAAAGGTTCAGAGAAGGAACGCGAATTCAATTAATTGCGATTTCTTGCAATTAATTGAATCCTCGTTCCTAAGTGGACGGGATGTTCCGGGTTCCTATGCCACCCCGGAAAAAATTTCGCAACCGGGAAAAGAGCGCTTGACATTTTTGTTTCAGATGCCGTAAGCAAATAGGAATTACAAACTGGAGTTAGCAGCATGGCACACGGCCAGAACAATTTTGGATATTTTTATTTTACGCGCTTCTTTTTCTTTAGAAGCGTCCATCCGGTCGTGTAGCGAGACAATCTGATCGCTGACAACCCCGGGTGGACCGATATCGGGTCCACCCGGGGTTTTTTGTTTCAGGCCCCGGGAGGAAAATCTCCCGGGGCCTTTTTTTTTGGGGGAAATTCATCAGGCTCATTGAGGGAAAACGGTGTGTTCGATGGCAATAAACCGATTTGAATCCAACGAAACGTTGGTGGGCAGTGCCCACCAATTTGTGGCCTACAAGGAATAAAGCTTTATAGCCCTTAAAACGGCAAATACAGCTATGCGAATAAAATGTAATAATATCATATTACTAAGTTAACCAGGGAGGACGAATCATGATTCTGGTATTGAAAAAAGACGCTTCGGATGAACAGAAAAAACACATTCGCAGCCTGCTGTTTGAAAAGGGCTGTATTGTCCGAGAAATGTCGGATGCCGGGCAGGGTGTAATCGGCGCCATTGGCAAAGGCCTGACAGATACGGACGCCCTGGAAAATCTTCCGGGCGTTGAAAAGGTGATCCCGGTCTCCACCCCGTTCAAGCTGGTCAGCCGGCAGATGCACCCGGAAGACACCCGGGTCAAGGTGGGCGACATCGCCGTTGGCGGCGACCGCATCACGGTCATTGCCGGACCATGTGCCATCGAGAGTCGGGAACAGGCACTGACCATTGCCCGAGAGGTCAAAAAATACGGGGCAGTGCTGTTTCGGGGCGGCGCGTTCAAGCCGCGAACATCCCCCTATTCATTCCAGGGCATGGAGGAGGAGGGGCTCCGGATTCTGGCCGAGGTCCGGCAGGAGACCGGGCTGGGCGTGGTCACGGAAATCACCTCACCCACCCAGGCAGACCTGATGATGAAATACATCGACGTGGTCCAGGTCGGCGCCCGGAACATGCAGAACTTCGAGCTTCTCAAATGCGTCGGCCGCATGGGCAAACCGGTTGTCCTCAAGCGGGGGCTGGCCTCCACCATCGAGGAATGGCTCATGTCGGCCGAATACATCCTGTCCGAGGGCAATGACCAGGTTATCCTCTGCGAGCGGGGCATCCGGACCTTCGAGCCCTACACCCGCAACACCCTGGACCTGTCCGCCATTCCGGTGCTCAAGGCCCTCACGCACCTGCCGGTGCTCATCGACCCCAGCCACGCCACCGGCATCCGGGAAAAAGTCAGCCCCATGGCCCGGGCCGCCGTCGCCGCAGGGGCCGACGCCCTGATGATCGAGGTCCATCACAACCCGGACCAGGCACTCTCGGACGGCCCCCAAAGCCTCTACCCGGAACAATTCGGCCAGTTGATGCGGGACATCTACGTCATCGCCCCGGTGGTGGACAAACAGGTCGACTACGGCTACCTGGAGAAGGCAAGAACCGTCGACCGGCTGAACAAATCCAACGGCGAAAAGCCCTCGGCCGCTTTCATCGGCGAGCCGGGTACCTTCAGCCACAAGGCCTGCACCCAGTACTTCGGCCCGGAAATCGAGCCGATCCCCAAGCCGTCCTTCCGGGCGATCTTCGAGGCTGTCAAGACCGGCGAGGTCACCTTCGGCGTGGTTCCCCTTGAGAACTCCCTGACCGGCAGCGTTCACGAAAACTACGACCTGCTGCTGGAATATGACCTGAAAATCATTGACGAACTGACTCTGCGGATCATCCATCACCTGATCGGGCACCCGGGCACCCGGGTTGACGACATTGAGCGGGTGTATGCCCACACCCAGTCCCTTCGCCAGTGCACCCGCTTCCTGGAATCCCACGCCGACTGGAATCTGGTCCCGGTCAATGACACGGCCAGCGCCGTCAAGGCTGTCAAAAACGGGGAAAACCCCCGGGAGGCGGCCATCAGCAGCCGGGAAGCCGCCGACATCTACGGCATGGCGTTGATCGAGGAGGGCATCGAAGCCGATCCCCGGAACTACACCCGGTATGCCATTGTGGGCACAACGCCGCTGAAGACCGGGCCGCGCACCAAATCGTCCATCATTTTCTCAACCGGCAACCAGCCGGGTTCCCTGATCGAGGCACTGAAAGTATTTGCCGACAACGGCATCAACCTGGTCAAGCTGGAATCCCGGCCCATCCACGGCAAGACATGGGAATACCAGTTTTACGCCGATCTCGAAACCGATGTGGAGTCGCTGGAAACCCAACCGGTTCTCGATCTGCTGGAGGAAAAAACCGATTTTCTCAAAATTTTGGGCAGCTATTGATTTTCCTTACAGGACCGTTTGCCGGCGCACATGCTCATCCACGTACACGTACACGTGCTCGTGCTCGTGCTCGTGCTCGTAATCGTAATCGTAATCGCAAATGAAAAAAGGAAAAAAGCCTGTTCACCTATCCGCAAAAATCGATTAAAAAGATCGGGTAGTACAACCTGGGAATGTGAATTGAATTAATTGCAATTCATTTCATCCGCGTTCCTTAGCGATAATGAGGCCCATCATGAATCTGACCCTCTACACCGAGTGCTTTTTCGACGCGTCCCACCAGCTGGACGGCCATCCGGGACCCTGCCGGCAGTTGCACGGGCACAGCTGGAAGGTGAGCGTCTGGGTGGCCGGCACCGACGGGCAGCTGGATGACTGCGGCATCTTGTGGGATTTCGGCAAACTCCATGCCCTGAAGGATGAGCTGGATCACCGGCATCTCAATGCGGTACTGCCGGCAAACCCGACGGCTGAAAACCTGGCGCTGCATATATACCGCCGCTTGAAGGCAAAGGACCCGGATCTTCAATTCCGGGTGCGGGTGTATGAAAGCCAGGTGCCCAGCCCGGCCTACTGCGAAACAGGAGACCCGGATGCTCCTTGATATTGTGGAAAAAATGACGACCATCAGCGGCGAGGCACCGATTATCGGACATCCGGTATTTCTGGTGCGTTTCAGCCGATGCAATCTCGACTGCCGGTTCTGCGACACCCCGTATCGGGATGAGGTCAATGAGCGGCTGTCGGTGGACCGTCTGGCAGACGAGATCCGCGAGGTGACATCCGCCCACCCGGGCATGTGCGTCCTTTTGACCGGCGGGGAACCGCTGCTCGGGGAGCGGCAGCAAATGCTCAATGACCTGATCGGCCGACTGCCGGATCTGAGCGTGTATATCGAAACCAACGGCACCATCCTCCTGCCGGACAGCCCCCCGGAAAATGCCCATTACGTGGTCGACTGGAAACCGCCAACGGCCCATGCCGACCAGCCCTTCCGTGAGGTGAACCTGCGGCGGATACGACCGGATCGTGACACGATCAAGCTGGTGCTGGCCGAATCGGACCTTGACTGGGCCGCCGAGCGGATTGCTCACATTCGATCGATCAACCCGGACCTTCCCATCTACCTGTCCGCCCAGTGGCACGCTCTGCCGCTGGATCGGCTGGCTGCATTCATTACTGAAAACCGCCTCCCGGTACGCATGTCGGTGCAGCTGCACAAGGTAATCTGGGGACCGGACAAACGAGGCGTATAAAAAATCATGAACCGCTCATTTGAAAACGAAAACGCCCTGGTGCTGGTCAGCGGCGGCCAGGACTCGACCACATGCCTGTTCTGGGCCAAACACCGGTTCGCCGGGGTAGCGGCCATCAGTTTCATCTACGGGCAGAAACATGCCGTAGAGGTCGATACCGCCAGGCGAATCTGCCGGCAGCTCGATGTCGAGCTCAAGACCGTTGACATATCCTTTATGAAGGATCTCGTGGTTTCAAATCTGTTCGCCGGAACCGATGATGTCAGCCGGCCGCATCAACTGAAGGATTCCGTGCCGTCGAGCTTTGTACCCTACCGCAACCTGCTGTTTCTGACCCTGGCCGCCGGATGGGCAAGCACCCTTGGTATCCGGCACATCGTGACCGGTGTCTGCGAAACCGATTACTCCGGGTACGCCGACTGCCGGGATGTTTTCATCAAATCCGCCCAGGTGACGCTGAACCTGGCCACTGATTTTGATAAAAACAACGTCATTATCCATACACCGCTGATGTGGCTGACCAAGGCCGATGAATTCCGCCTGGCCGACGAACTGGGCTGCCTTGATTTTATCCTCAACGAAACCATGACCTGCTATAACGGCGATGAAACCCTGAACGACTTCGGCAAAGGGTGCGGCCTCTGCCCGGCCTGCAAGCTGAGAAAAGAAGGGTATGCCGAGTTTTTAAGGACATCCCGATGAGCAAGCTGCCCCTTGGAAAATCCGTGCCGATGCCGGCGGCGTACGACCCGTCGGTGCTCTTTGCTATCCCGCGGTCGGCAGCACGGCAGCACACCACGGGACTGCCGGATAAATTTGACGGACATGACATCTGGAATCTCTATGAGGTCAGCTGGCTGAACCCGGCTGGACGGCCGGAGGTAAGGCGGGCGCGCGTTGTTTACTCAGCGGCATCGGCAAATATTGTCGAGTCCAAATCCCTTAAGCTCTATATCGGCAGTTTCATCATGGGGCGCTTTGACAGCGACGAACAGGTGCGCGAAACCATCCGCCGGGATCTGGCTGAGATCCTTCATACCCCCTCGATCGACGTGCGGCTGTACTCCTTTGCCGATCCCTTCGACGTTCAGCCCATCGATGCCGGAGAACTGATCGATGACCAGCCCATTGCCATCGATACCTATACCTACAATCCCCGCCTGCTGGAAACAGAGGCATGTGGCGGGGAAAGCGTATCGGTTGCCTCCAACCTGCTGAAAACCAACTGCCCCATCACCGGCCAGCCCGACTGGGGGACCGTGCGGATTTCCTATCGCGCGAAACAGCGTTTACGCAATGCATCCCTGCTGAAATATATCGTGTCCTTTCGCGATCACGCCGGCTATCACGAAGCGTGCTGTGAGCAGATTTTCGCCGATCTTTTCACGACCCTCGACCCGGAGCAACTGATTGTCAAATGTCACTTCACCCGGCGCGGAGGCATTGATATTGCGCCGTGCCGGTTCTTCGGCTGCACGCCGGACGGCGACTATGACGCGCGGTACTGGCGGCAGTGAGGGCATTGTCGCTGATCGAGGGAGAACAGACAGCCGTTGGCTATTGGCGGTTAGCTGTTGGCAAAAAACGTTTTATGCCCTTCATTCGATTACGAGCACGATTTTGCTCAGATCCATTGTTGCTAAACGACCTTTACACAGTCGATCCAAATACCTGCGATTGACCACGAAGTATGAATCCGGGGTTGCACAGACCTGCCAATCCTGTCAAAGTATGCGGCGAGCGGATACAGCACTTGACCTCAAAATTTCAAATACAAACCGATTTCAAATGGTTAAAAGCCGAAGAATTAAAAGACGAAAAAAAAGTTCCGGTATCTGGAAGCCCATCATCACATTCACCGCACTGCTGATCGGTCTGGGAATCGTCGCTATGGGCGCCTGGTGCTTCTATCTTTCCTATCAGATCGACAAACGATTCTCCTCGCGTCGCTGGAGCATTCCGTCACGGGTTTACTCCGACACCACGTTTCTCTACCCCGGGCAGGTCATCAACCGGGAGCTGTTTGATCGGAAACTTCGCGGTCTCGGCTACCGGGAGGTACCTCATCTGCCGGCGGTCAAAGGGGAGATGCGGCGAACCAAATCCGGCTTGACACTGTTTCTCAGGGATCTGGATATCCCGGATTTGACCCGGGAAGGCTTCCCGGTGACTCTCCGGTTCAACCGGAACCGGCTGGAGTCCCTGACCCGGCGGGATACGGGCACGTCACTGCCGATCCTGGAACTGGGGCCGGAAGAAATCATGCGATTTTTCGGACCCGAGCGGGAACAACGACAGATCGTCTCCATCCGGGAGGTTCCGGAACATCTGATTCACGCCGTTCTGGCCGCCGAAGACCATCGGTTTTATGAGCATCATGGTGTTGATTTCCGGGGAATTTTGAGGGCCCTGGTAATCAACATCCGCCACGGCGGTATCCGCCAGGGCGGATCGACACTGACCCAGCAACTGGCTAAAAATTATTTTTTAACCCCGGAGCGAACGCTTTCCCGAAAATTCAAGGAACTCATCCTGGCTGTCCTCATCGAAGCCAAATATACCAAGGACGACGTTCTCGAAATTTATCTGAACGAAATCTACCTGGGGCAAAACGGTTCGGTATCCATCAACGGGGTTGAGGAAGCCTCTCTGTTTTACTTTGACAAACCGGTCCGGGACCTCTCCCTGGCTGAGACCGCCACCCTGGCCGGGCTGATCAAGGGACCCAACCTGTACTCCCCCTACGCCGATGCTCACCGGTGTCTGGATCGAAGAAATATCGTGCTTCAGGCCATGTTTGACAGGGGATGGATCAGCCGGGAAGCCCTGGATACGGCCGCCCACACGCCGATGAAACCCAGCGGATACCGCCGCTACACCCGGCAGGCCCCCTATTTTATCGACTATCTTTCCGGGCAGGTTACCGAGCTATACTCCCCCGCATCGCTGGCCAGCCTGGGTCTGTCCATCTACACCACACTGAACACACAGGTTCAGCAGGCAGCCGAGGAGGCGCTGGAACAGGGACTGATTCGCCTGGAAAAAGCAGACCCACGCTTGAGTCGGGAGGATACCGCCCGCCGGCTTCAGGGGGCGGTTGTCGTCATGCAGCCGAAAACCGGTGCCATTCTGGCCATGGTCGGCGGCCGAAGCTACGGCGGCAGCCAGTTCAACAGAATCACCCAGGCCAGACGTCAGCCGGGAAGCACCTTCAAACCGTTTGTCTATCTCACCGGACTCGACGCCTTTACCCCGGCCTCACAACTTTCCAATTCGCCTCGATTCATGGAGATAAACGGCGAGACATGGGCACCGAAAAATTTCAGCCCCAACGCACCGCCGATCGTTACCTTTCGCCAGGCACTGGCCCAGTCCCATAACCTGGCCACCATTGATCTGGCCATGCAGGTGGGCCTCGACGAGATTGTTCAGACCGCAAAAACGTTCCAGATTTCAACACCGCTTCGGCCGTATCCATCCCTGACCCTTGGCGCGTTTGAGGTCATCCCCATGGAACTGGCCCGGGCATTCAGCGTATTCGCCGCGGACGGCATTCTGCCGTTTCCGCTGTCCCTGAAGGAAATCACCGATGAGGAAGGCGATATACTGGAACGTCGGAACATGACCATCACCCGACTGATTTCCCCGGAAAAGGCGTTTATGATGAATTCCCTTCTGCAGAGTGTCGTTGAAACCGGAACGGCCAAATCTCTGGGTCGCCGCGGAATTCATTTCCCCGTTGCGGGAAAAACCGGTACCACCAACGACACCCGGGACGCCTGGTTTATCGGCTATACTCCAGACCTTCTGGCACTGGTGTGGGTGGGATTCGACGATGGCTCACCCGTACATGCCACCGGAGGCACGGCAGCCCTTCCCATCTGGGCGGATCTGATGAAGCGGCTGCCCCAGCTCACCTCCGGGGCCGCATTCAGAAAACCGCGACACGTGGTCCAGCTCACGGTCTGCAGTGAATCCGGCGAACTGGCCGTTGATGGCAAATGCCCGTCAACAGTCACCGAATTTTTTCTCGAGGAAAATGCCCCGTCCGAGCCCTGCCCGCTGCACGCCGAGCCCGGTACGGTCAACCGGATATTCAACGGTTTTAAAAATACGCTGAAACGCGCCAAGGATATGCTTCCGCTTTGAAAAAAATTCGCGTTCCTTACCATCCCTGCTTGGAGTCCATTATGAAACCCTGTACCTGTCTTCGGGGAATTGAAATCTTTTTTCTGATCGCCATCGGAATGGCCTTTGCCGGCTGCGCCGGCCGGCAGGTGGTTCCTCCGCCGCAACCGGCCCCCCTGCCCCCGGTGGTTCACCCCACGGTCCCACAACCTTCACCACCGGAGCCTGCGCCTCCGGCAGTTCCTCAACCCGCCCCCACTCCGCCACCGGCACCGCCAAAAGCGCCGCCATCGCCCCAGGAACTGGCGTCACTGCATCTTACCGACCAGGCCAGAAATCTTCTGGAGAGCGGCCGGACCGACCAGGCGATTGCGCTGCTGGAGCGGGCCGTCAGCCTGAACCCGAACAACGGCGAGAATTATTACTATCTGGCCGAAGCCTGGCTCCGAAAAAACAATATCGATCAGGCAACCGAATTCAACCTGCTGGCCGAGGACTACCTGGGCAGCGACAGCCGGTGGGCTGGCAAGCTCCTCGAACAGCGCGACCGGATTCAGCGCCGGTAAGGTTTGTAAACAAAAAGGCGGCTGCCGTTTCCGGCGCCGCCTTTTTTTTAGCTATTAGCTGTTGGCTAATTGCTAACCGCTAATCACTAATCACTAATTACTGTCCCCCTCGTATCCCCACTGCCCGGCGGATCTCATCCAGAAACGGAGCCGCATACGACCGTGCCTTCTGAGCGCCGTCGCGTAGAACCTGGTGGATGTATTCCGGGGATTCGAGCAATTCCATGTAGCGCTGCCGCGGGGCTGCCAGTCGCTGATTCAGGTACTCGAACAGGGTCTGTTTCATCTCACCCCAGCCGATGCCGGCCGCGTAGCGCTTGCGCATAGCGGCAATTTCGTCATCCTCTGCAACTGCCTGGAAAATACCGAACAGAGCGCAGGTATCCGGATCTTTGGGCTCGTCGGCGGCCTGTGCGGTGGTTTTGATCTTCATGATCAGTTTGCGCAGCTTCTTTTCCGGGACAAACAGGGGGATTGTGTTGTTGTAGCTTTTGCTCATTTTCCGGCCATCGAGACCGGGCAGCACCCGCGTTTTCTCATCCACTACGGCATCGGGCAGAACAAAATGCCGGCCGTAAAAATGGTTGAAGCGGCTGGCAATGTCACGGGCCATTTCGATGTGCTGAATCTGGTCACTGCCCACCGGAACCTTTTCAGTCTTGAACATAAGAATGTCCGCTGCCATCAGAACCGGGTAGCTGAACAGCCCCATAGTGATGCCTTTGTCCGGATCCCGGGAGCCGGTCTGCTCGTTTTCAGCCACCGCCGCCTTGTAGGCATGGGCCCGGTTCATCAGACCCTTGGCGCACAGGCACATGAGAATCCAGGTGAGCTCCGGGATTTCCGGGACATCGGACTGCCGGTAAAACACACAGCGTTCGGTATCCAGGCCGAGGGCCAACCATGTTGCCGCCACCTCCAGTGTGGACTGTCTCAGTCGCTTGGGGTCGGAACACTTGATCAATGCGTGATAATCGGCAAGAAAGTAAAAGGACTGGACATCGTCTCGCCGACTGGCGTCGATGGCCGGTCGAATCGCACCGACGTAATTGCCGATGTGAGGGGTTCCGGTCGTGGTAATTCCTGTTAGCACGCGCTTGCGGGCCATTTTGTCAATCTCCTGTTTAATAGTAGTCAAAATCCAATCAGATCCGCTGTCGAGGACACTTATCTCCAACTGATCAAAATCTCAAGGGTTGACCGATTTAAAAAAAAAGGCCTCCAGGACAATCTGGAAGCCTTTTATATAGTTACTCTGTTGACCCGGCGTCAAATATCCCGGCATGATTCACATCGGTGGTCGCCCGCAGGCGCCGGTCGCCAAGTTGAAAATATGGGACTTCCGTTTTCCCGCTGCCGCTTGGTAGTTACCCTTTGCGGGTCTGCTTCTGGATCCTGGCCCACTGATCACGAAGGGTTACGGTCCGGTTGAACACCAGGTGTTCCGGTGAAGAATCCCTGGCGTCCATGCAAAAATACCCCATACGCTCAAACTGGATCGGACTGCCGGGCCGGGCATCGGCCAGGCCGGGCTCCAGACGGCAGTCGTTCAGCACAACCAGGGAATCGGGGTTCATTTGATCGAGAAAATCAGCACCGGGATTTTCAACGTTGAACAGCCGGTCATACAGCCGGACCTCGGCCTTGACGGCGTGGGCTGCCGACACCCAGTGGAGCGTTGATTTCACTTTCCGGCCATCCGGAGAGGAGCCCCCACGGGTTTCCGGATCATAGGTGCAATGAAGTTCGACGATCTCACCGGTTGTCTCGTCTTTCACCACATCCTGGCAGGTAATATAGTAGGCATACCGCAGCCGAACTTCCCGCCCGGGCGCCAGCCGGAAAAATTTTTTCGGCGGGTCCTCCATGAAATCATCCCGCTCGATGTACAGCACCCGGGAAAACGGCACCGTCCGGGTGCCCATTTCAGGGTCGGTCGGATGATTCAGTGCATCCAGATGCTCCTCCTGATCCTCGGGATAGTTTGTGATGACCACCCTCAGGGGGCGAAGCACACCCATAAACCGCGGGGCATGCTCGTTGAGATCCTCGCGGATGCTGAACTCCAGCAGCGCGGTATCGACCGTGCTGTCAGCCTTGGCCACACCGATCCGGTCGCAAAAATTACGGATGGCCGCCGGGGTGTAGCCCCGCCGCCGGAGCCCCTGAAGGGTGGGAAGCCGCGGGTCGTCCCAGCCGGAGACATACCCGCCGTCCACCAGTTGAATAAGTTTTCGCTTGCTGAGCACGGTATAGCTCAGGTTAAGACGCGCAAACTCGATCTGCTGTGGATGGCAGGGGGCAGAAACGTTGTCGAGAACCCAGTCATAAAGCTCCCGGTTGTTTTCAAACTCAAGGGTGCAGATGGAGTGGGTGATTCCTTCAATGGCATCGGACAGGCAGTGGGTAAAATCGTACATCGGATAGATGCACCAAGCATCGCCGGTCCGGTGATGCGCCACGTGCCGGATGCGATACAGGGTCGGATCCCGCATCAGCATGTTCGGTGAGGCCATATCAATCTTTGCCCGCAGCACATGTGCCCCGTCGGGAAACTCACCGGCCCGCATCCGCCGCAACAGATCCAGGTTCTCCGCCACCGGACGATTCCGGTAGGGGCTCTCGGTACCCGGCTCTGTCAATGTTCCGCGCTGTTCCCTGATCAAATCCTGGCTCTGGCTGTCCACATACGCCTTGCCGGTTTCAATAAGTTCCTCGCCGAACCGGTAGAGCCGATCAAAATAATTCGAAGCGTAAAAGAGCCGATCCTCCCAGTCGAACCCGAGCCATTTCACATCCTCGATGATCGACTGCACGTATTCGGTGCTCTCCTTTGTTGGGTTGGTATCGTCAAACCGTAGGTTGCAGGTTCCCCGGTAATCATTGGCGATGCCAAAATTCAGGCAGATGGATTTGGCGTGCCCCATGTGAAGGTAGCCGTTGGGTTCCGGCGGAAACCGGGTGGCGATTTTACCGTCGTTTTTACCCGCCGCCAGATCGCCATCGATGATCTGACGAATGAAGTTGGTCGGTGAAGCGCCTGCTGTGGTATCTGTTGCGGCACTTTCGCGTTCAGGGGTCTTTTTTCCTGTGGCCATGATCGTTTCCTTGGTTTCAGGGCTATGGAACAAATTACATATTCCATCGTCATCCGCCGGCAAAAGAACGCGGATTAAATAAATCCGCGCACCTCAGGGCGATGGCCCGATTGTGTCCGGTTCTGAAATTCACGTTCCGTTCTATACGGGATGAATCGTTTCCAGTAGCTGCCGCCCCGGCCCATTTGCCGGTCGAGCCAAAACAAAACGATCCCGATCGCAATGATAACAAAACAAAATATCCGATTTCAACCGGCCGGGCAAGGAAAAGTTCCCCGGTAACGGTTCGAAAAAACATCGAATCCCCCAAGCTTCAGCCTCCGGCTCCACAACCGCGAGATCAGGGTCAATCCGGTGTAAGCCAGGCCCCGGATCCGGCCAATCGGAGTTTGACGTCCGTGAACCAAACACGGAACGAGCCATCGGCATCCTGGCGCTCCAGGGAAACCAGCAGGGGACCCAGGCGACGGTGCTTATCCCAGGTGGTGATCCGCGTCGGCGTCGGCGCACCGCCCTTGCGGTAAATCCACTGGACCAGCCGAAGATCTTCAGCGACAAACAGTTCGTACACATCCCCGGGGGTATACCCGCCTGCCGGCGGATACTGGATCACAAGCCGCCTGGCACGGCCGGATCCGATCGGCAGCGTTACCGGTTCCGGGCTCTCGGTGACAACTGCGTCCCGGTCCCAGGCCAGGTGAAGCGGAAACAGCAGCCAGTACTGATCGTTGATAAAACGGGCATCCACCGATTTCATCCGATCCGAAACCCCGGCGGTTAACTCACCGCGAATGTAGGAGATCCGATCTTCGGCATCGCCGGGAGTCCAAAACGTCACCCGGTCTTTACCCGGCTCCCAGATCCATGACCGATTGACGGTCTGATCGCCTTTTTTCACGTTGAACGTATAGCGCAGCGACTCGACCCGATGAAAATCCGCCGCCCCGTAGCGGTCGGCAACCCTGCGATCAAGATCCCCGGCCGGTGCCCGCCAGGCGCACCCGCCACACATAATCAGCGCCAGGGCAATCCACCCAATACATGTGTCAACCGAACATTTTCTCATCATCAACACCTCCTCCGGGCTGAGAGCCTGTTTGAAACGTTTTGTTTCGCGGGGAAAATCGATCGATCGAGACGCGATCCCATGTGGTGTTTTCAACGATTCGATATGGGTAGCGGATACTTGTTCGGGTGGGAAAACCGGTTTAAAATTGAACGGTCAATGCCCGCATAGGGTCAAATTACCATGTCCGCCCGCTGTCGGCAAATTGAAACCGCCTTGAAGGATGCCCGTCTTTGATGTATTCAAATGATGCGCCATACCCGAAATACGGGTTAGAACAATTCAGGCCGCAACCGTCGCCCGCCATGGCCTGAAACCGATCGAACGACCCGAAACAAAACCGGTCGGCCATATCGCCTTTACCAGAGGGAGTGTCCGTGAAAACCATCGTTCGCCTGCTCATCCTGTTGGCTGTCGTTCTGCCGTTCACGCTGATTCGACCGGATATTCCCCTTGAGGACCTCACCGCCAGGTATTCAGATGACCGTTCCCGGTTTGTGGATATTGACGAGATGCCGGTGCACTATAAAATCGAAGGCACCGGTCCGCCGCTGCTTCTGCTGCACGGCACAGGCGCCTCACTGCACACGTGGGATGCCTGGACCCGGGAGATGAAGGGAAATTTTAAGGTAATCCGGCTCGATCTGCCCGCCTTCGGCCTTACCGGACCGACACCGGACAACACATACAGCTACGAGGGCTACGCCAGGTTTCTTGACCGATTTGTTCGGCGCCTGCAGTTGAACCGCTTTGCTCTTGCGGGAAACTCACTGGGCGGCGCGATCAGCTGGCACTATGCTCTGGCTCACCCGGAAAAAGTCACCCGCCTGGTTCTTATCGATGCCGGCGGATACCCCGGCAAATCGCCGCCGATTTTCACCCTGGCCCGCCTGCCCGTTCTGGGCCGGTTGATTACCGTAATCACCCCCCGGTTCATGGTCAAAAAAAACCTCAGAGAGGTGTACGGCGACCCGTCGCGCATTACTTCGGATCTGGTCGACCGGTATTATGATCTTTTGAGACGCAGGGGCAATCGGGAGGCCATGCTGGCGCGGATTCGGACCATGGAGTACAGCAACCATGAAGCCATCCGGCGAGTTACCACCCCGACCCTGATCCTGTGGGGTGAGTCCGACCGGTGGATACCGGTTGATAATGCCCGGCGATTTCACAATGACATCGCTGGCTCAACGCTTATTGTCTATCCCGGACTGGGGCACGTGCCAATGGAAGAGGCGCCCCGCATCACGGCCCGGGATGCGCGCTCGTTTCTCCTTTCCGGCCAGCTGTGAACGATCGCCACCCGCCTCAATTGTTCTTGATATCTGTGGAGCCGGTGCTATATCTCGGACGGTTACTGATCGCGTTTTTTAAGTGAAAAATCACGGACAGCCATCAGCTGCACATTGATTCAAGCTATATTTTGTCCAAAAAAATACTCCGTTTTTACGGATTACAGCTCAACTAAATAAACAGGCCGGAGACGAATCATGAGCGATCCAATACATATCATACTCAAATTGTTCGAGCAGATTAATGCGATCCCTCGCTGTTCCAGACACGAGGAAGCAATTTCCCGCTGGCTTCTGGAGTGGGCGGCCGGGAACCGATTCGAAACCGCCCAGGATGCGGCCGGCAATATTGTTATCCGCGTTCCGGCGACATCGGGTTATGAAAACGCCTCGGTGATTGTCATTCAGGGACACATGGACATGGTGTGTGAAAAAACCCCGGAATCATCCCATGACTTCTCCAGGGATCCGATACGAATGATTGTGGATGGAGACTGGCTGAAAGCCGATAACACCACGCTCGGGGCCGACAACGGCATCGCACTGGCCATCGGAATGGCACTGGCCGAGAATACCACCATAGACAGACCGCCCATTGAACTGCTGTTCACGGTGGACGAAGAGACCGGACTGACCGGAGCCGCGGCCCTTGCACCCGGATTTATCACAGGCCGCGTACTGCTGAACCTCGACTCCGAGGACGAAGGCGTATTCGTGGTCGGCTGTGCCGGCGG
>ENA-ORCT01000532-ORCT01000532.1-marine-metagenome-genome-assembly--contig:-NODE-532-length-17986-cov-3.112011_pt1 | contig 17986 bp, 13 predicted proteins | sample MGYA00248632_ERZ508511 | MGnify/ENA primary metagenome ERZ508511 (study PRJEB26182, sample SAMN06268839) | marine metagenome | isolation source: Tt an P1-techrep anaerobic enrichment on pine from sediment...
TCGCGTCCCGCCAGACGCCTTCCTTTTTGTCCAGGCGGCAACAAAAAGGAAGCAAAAAGTGCCTTGCCACTGCGTGGAGCATTTCTGTCGCAAAGTTCCGGAGAAGTTTAACAATCGTTGGGACGAGCGACAGCGCCGGTAATTCCTTTGCGGCCCTCCGTATGGCGAAAGCTGGCAGCTAAATATGTCAACCAGCAAGATTTGCGCACCGGATTGCATGTTTTGCTGGTAAAACCTTAAAAACACCCCTGTCGAACCTATGGCAGGGGTGCCGCTATTTATACCCCTGGATTCTCTTTCAACCACTCCATATACCGCGCCACCCCTTCTTCAACGGTAAGGAACGTCCCCTCGTACCCAGCCGTCCGCAACCGCGAAAGATCTGCTTCGGTGAAGCTCTGGTAGCGCCCGCGCAGCTTTTCAGGGAAAGGGATATAACGTAACTCGCCGTGGCCGTGAGCCTTGAGCACCGCCTTGGCAACGTCGTTGAAACTCTGGCTGCGGCCGGTGCCGACGTTGAAGATGCCGGATACCTCGGGGTGGTCGAGGAACCAGAGGTTGACATCGACCGCATCGCCGACGAAGACGAAGTCGCGGCGCTGTTCGCCGTCGCCGTAGCCGTCGCACCCCTCAAACAGCTTGACCAGGCCGTCGGCTTTCAGCTGGTTGTTGAGGTGGAAGGCGACGCTGGCCATGCTGCCCTTGTGCTGTTCGCGGGGGCCGTAGACGTTGAAATAGCGGAAGCCGGCGACCTGGCTGGTGGCGGTGGGTAGCACCCGGCGTACGTACTGGTCGAACAAGGCCTTGGAGTAGCCGTAGACGTTGAGCGGTTTTTCGTATCGGGGGTCTTCGTTGAATACTTTACCGCCGCCGTAGGTGGCGGCGCTGGATGCGTAGATGAAAGGGATGCGGCGCTCCAGGCACCAGTGCAGCAGGACCTTGGAGTAGCGGTAGTTGGTGTCCATCATGTAGCGGCCGTTCCACTCGGTAGTGGTAGAGCAGGCGCCCTGATGGAGCACCGCCTCGACGGCGCCGCCGAAGTCGTCGCCAGCCTCGATCCGCTGCAGAAATTCACCTTTGTCCAGGTAATCTGTCAAGTGAGCGTCAGCGATATTGACAAACTTGGTACCGTCAGTCAGATCGTCCACCACCAGGATGTCGTCGCGTCCGCGGGCGTTGAGGACCTGCACGATGTTGCTGCCGATAAAACCGGCGCCGCCGGTCACGATGATCATGATGTCTCTCCTCTCGTTCGGTTCCTTGCCGTCCCCTCGGAGGGCGCAGAATCGTTAAGAAATTCGGCCATGTCAGCCAGCACCTGCCCTACCGGCCCGGTCAGCACCGGAACGTCGGGCAGGGACCGGAGAAAGATGCGGCCGTAGCCCTTCTTGACCACCCGGCTGTCGAGGATCAGCACCACCCCACGATCGTTACGATGGCGGATCAGACGGCCGAACCCCTGTTTGAACTTGATCGCAGCCTGGGGCACCGTGTAGCTCATGAACGGGTCACCGCCGGCCTTTTCAATGGCCTCGGCACGCGCCTCCAGGACCGGCTCGGTCGGCACCTTGAAGGGCAGGCGGGTGATGATGACTTGCTCCAGGGCCCGCCCCGGCACATCGACTCCTTCCCAGAAGGAGTCGGTGCCGAACAGCACACTGGTGGGGTCGCCGGCAAAGGTTTTCAGCAGTCGATGGCGGTTTTCTTCCCCCTGTCTCAGACAGCGATAGCCTCGGGCTTCAAGCACCGGAGCCAGTTCGCTATGGACCTTACGCAGCAGCGAGTAAGCGGTAAAGAGCACGAAGGTGCGACCGTCGGCGGCAACGATGGCCCGCTCGCTGAGATCGCGCACCATCTCGCCGTAGCCGCCGCGACCCGGCTCAGGCACGTCGGTCGGTACCCCCACCAGGGCCTGGCGGGCAAAATCGAAGGGTGACTGCAGCAGCAGTTCGGCGACTCGGGCCGATTCGGCACGGTCGAGGCCGACCCGCTCCTTGAAATAGGCGAAGGAGTCGGCCACCGCCAGGGTGGCGCTGGTCATGATGACGGTGCGAAAACGGTCGTAGAGGGCCTGTTTGAGGCGCTCGGCGACCGCCAGCGGAGCAGTGCATAGGCGGGTGACGATGCCCTGGCCGCGGCCGATGCGGCCCTGCTTGACCTCGAACCAGGCGCAGGTCTGCTCGTCGCTGGCGACAAAACAGGCCAGGTCGCCGGCGATGCCGTCCAGCCGGCCGACCACCCCGCGTAGATCGGTGAGGGGCGAGGACAGCTTGTCGGCCACCTTCTCGGGCAGAGCCTCGCAGGCCTTGAGCAGGGCCAGCAGCTGCTTGGCCAGCTCGCAGGTTTCGCGGCTTAGTTGCCGAATCCGCTCGCTGACCGAGCGCCAGAAGTCGCTGTCGGTCACCACCGGAACCAGGCGCTGCTTGAGCTCTTCCCGCTCGCCTATCTCTTTTTGCAGGTAGTCGGCCAACTCACGGCCGATATCCTCCAGCTCGGCGACCGCCTTATCGATTAGCCCTTGACGCGCCACCAATAGGTTTTCCACAAGATCGTAGAGGCGTCGGTAGAGTTCGTCTTCGCTGTCCGGCAGTTCCTCGGACAGACGGTTGAGAAAGCGCGGCAGCAGGCCCTTGTCGGCCTTGCGCGGATGGCGCAGGCGGTTGAGCACCCGGGCGAAGGCGAAGCGGGTCACCTGGGTGGAGAAGTAGCGGGTGGCCACATCCTCCAGGTGATGGGCCTCGTCGATAATCACCCGGTCGTAGGGCGGCAGCACGGCGGTGGCGCTGTAATTGTCGGTCTGCAGGCGCAGCGCCAGGTCGGAAAGGAGCAGGGCGTGGTTGACCACCAGCAGGTCGGCCTGGGCCGCCAGGCGGCGGGCCTTGTGAAAGAAGCAGTCGCCGTAGTAGCTGCAGCGCACCCGCGCGCACTGGTCGGGCTCGCAACAGACCTCCTCCCAGACCTGGGGTCTGGGCACGAATGACAGCTCCTCCTTGGAGCCGTCGCTGGTCTGCTCGGCCCAGGCCAGCAGGTTGTCGAACTCCCAAGCCAGCTCGTCGTCGAACAGCCCCGGCTCGCGGTGGGCGGTGTCGGTGCGCCGCCGGCACAGGTAGTTGCTGCGCCCCTTGACCAGCACCGCGCGGAAGCGCAGCCCGGTGGCGCGCTGCAGGAAGGGCAGATCCTTGCGGATCAGCTGCTCCTGGAGGTTGATGGTGTTGGTCGAGACCACCCCCCGCTCCTCGTTGGCCAGGGCCCAGAGGATGGCCGGCAGCAGGTAGGCGAGGCTCTTGCCGGTGCCGGTGCCGGCCTCGATAACGGTCAGCTGGCCGCGGTTGAATGCCTCGCCTACGGTAAAGGCCATGCGCAGCTGCTCGGGACGTTCTTCGTAGCCGGGCAGGCTTTCCGCGACTTTGCCGCCGGGGCCGAGCAGCTCACCGATGCGCTGCGGATCGATGTGTTCTTCCTGGCGCGGGGCGAAGGGCTCCACCACCTTGTACACATTTTCCACAGAGTTATCCACAATGTAGAAAGCGACCCCCAGGGAGCCGAGGCGAGAGGCGATTTCCACATCGGCCGCCGAAGGCTGCAACAGGCCGCCGGGGTGATTATGGATCACCACTTCGCCGTAGCGGCAGGTCTGCAGCACCGCCGGCACCGCCTCGGTATTGCCCCGGGCCAGCACCTCGACCTCGACCAGGCGCAATTCGCCGTCGGTATGACCGCGAAAAAAAACCTCGTTGCCGCCGGCCTGCCGAATGGCCTGGCGTATCTGCTCTGCGGCCTGGGGGTGAATGACCTGCTCCATGAACTCTCCGTACCTCCGCTGGAAAGGCGTCATTATAGGGAAACTGTCGCGAAAAAGAAAGCTTGCGGCTGCCAGGGTTTGTCGGCTGACAATTGACAGGGCAGGGAGAAATGATACTTTGATTAACAGATGTTCTGACTTTTCATGTCGATTCCCATAAGGAGCATGTCATGCTGAAAAAATTGCTGAACACCCAGAACGACCCCGCGATGCTGGTATTGAGGGTTTTTCTGGGTGTGGTCTTTTTCCCGCACGGTGCACAGAAGGTTCTCGGCTGGTTCGGCGGTAGTGGCCTGTCCGCCACTTTGGAGGCGTTCACCCAAGGCATGGGCATGCCGATGGCTGTTGCGGTGCTGGTGATCGCCGCCGAGTTCCTCGGTCCCATCGGCCTGGTGCTCGGTTTTCTAACCCGCATCGCCGCCGCCGGTATCTTCGCGGTTATGGTCGGCGCCATCGCCATGGTCCACCTGCAGTACGGCTTTTTCATGAACTGGTTCGGCAAGCAGGAAGGGGAAGGTTATGAATATCACCTGCTGGCCATCGCCATTTCCCTGGCCCTGGTGTTGGGCGGCGGCGGAATGGCCTCCATCGACCGGGCCCTGTCTCGCCGCTAGCACGCCCTTTGCTAAGAAACACCGCAACCCCGTGGCCACTGAAGGTTTCACGGGGTTGCGTCGTTGATAAGCACAAATCTACCGTTTCCGCAGCCACCTCCCCTGTGACGCAGCCGGAGCGGAGTGGACGCTTTTGCGAAACAGGCGGAAAAACTGTTTGAGCGCAGCGAGTTTTTTTCCGCCCGCAAAACGTCTGCGTAGCGTAGGGAACCCGAAGGGCAAGGAGCCGGGGCGCGTTTTTCTGCTTACTCTTTTGCCGCGCAGCAAAAGAGTAAGGCGTCAGGCGGGGGCGCAACCCCGCGGTTAAGCACTCCATTCAAGGGATTAACATAGAGGTATTTCCAAGCGAAAACGCTGAAAAATAACCCGAGCTTGACGGATCCCTTGCCGCCCCTTAGTATCGACCCCACAATTTGCTGCAACTCTCCACCAACACCGAGGAAACCATGTACAGCCCCGCCGTCATAGAACACTTCACCAACCCGCGCAACGTCGGCTACATCGAGGATGCCACCGTGGCCATCCAGTACGGCGAACCTTCCTGTGGCGATTGTCTGCTGGTCTTTCTGAAAATCGAAGAAGATACGGTGCGAGAAATGAAATACAAGGTACTGGGCTGTGCGGCGGCCATCGCCACCGCCTCCATCACCAGCGAAATGGTCACCGGCCGCACCGTCGACGAAGCGCTGGAACTGACCGAAGAGCAGGTCGCCAAGGCGCTGGGCGGCTTGCCGCCGGACAAGATGCACTGCTCCAACCTCGCTGTAGGCGCCCTGAAAGCAGCCCTGCGGGTCTATCTCAGTCGCCTGGAGCAGGCGGCGGAAGAAAATTCCTGATTTTGGCTGAGCGGCCCGGACCGGTGAAGCTCGAGACACAATTTGTTAGAAACCAACTTAAAAACCGGCGGGACGCGACCTGCCGGTTTTTCTTTTTAGGGTAACGCCATCCGCCCTGTCCTTTACAGATAGGGCGAAAAGAGTTTGGCAAAGCTGTCCCGCAGGCGGATGGCTAGAGGCAGGCTATCCAGCTCCTCCTGGGTTATCTCCCGGGCGGCTGTGGATACCGCATCAAAATGTTCGGTCAGGTCGCTGATCAGGGTGCGGTCGAAAATCTCCAGGTTAAATTCGAAATTCAGGCGCAGGCTGCGGGGATCGAGATTGGCCGAGCCGACCAGGGCGTACTGGTCGTCGACCAGCAGCAGCTTGCTGTGTACGAAGGGTGGCGGCTGATAGTAGATGCGGCAACCGTGTTCGATTAGTTCGCTGAAATAGGCCTGGGAAGCCCAGGCCACGTAGGGCAGGTTGTTTTTGGCCGGCAGCACGATCTCCACCGTGACGCCGCGCAGGGCGGCGGCATTGAGGGCGGCGACCAGGGTGCGGTCGGGGATGAAGTAAGGGGTCATGATGCGCAGTCGGTGACAAGCGCAACCAATGGCGCCAAGCACGATCCAGCGCAGCTTTTCGAAGTCCTCGTTGGGGCCGGCGCTGACACCGCGACAGAAAGCGCTGCCGCCTGGCAGCGGTAGCGGATAGTCAATTGGTGGCGGCACCTCGCCGGTGGCGAAATGCCAGTCCTCCATGAAGGCCTCCAGCATCTGCCCTACCACCGGCCCCTCGATGCCAAAATGGATGTCGAGAGCTTGGCAGCGGCTTGCAGTGGCGGCCAGATGGCGGTCGCCTATATTCATGCCGCCGGTAAAGCCGCGCCGGCCGTCGATGATCAACAGTTTGCGATGGTTGCGCAGGTTGAAGTGCAGGCCGCGGCCGGACAGGGACGGCGGCAGAAAACGGGCAAAAGCCACCGCGCTGTCCTTGAACAGGCGGCGCACCACCGGCAGGGAATAGCGTTCGCCGAGGCCGTCCACCAGCACCCGCACGTCGAGTCCCCGCTCGGCCGCCGTCTTGAGGGCTTCGACGAAGTCACGGCCGGTGGCGTCACTATCGAAGATGTAGCTGGCCAGATACACCGATTCGCGGGCTTCGGAAATGGCCTTGAGCATGGCGGGGAAGGCCTGTTCGCCGTTATGCAGGGCCACCACCCGGTTGCCGGGCAGCAAGGGCCGGCGGGTCACCGCATCAGCAAGGGAAACCAGGGCACCATAACCCTCTTTGCTGAAGGCAATGGACCGGCCCTGGCGCAGCGACCAGGAGCAGAAACCGGCTTCGGCAGCGCCGTTGCGATGCAACTGCGCATGCCAGTCGCGAGCCCGGGTACGAATACGGTTGATGCCCAGCAACCAATAGCAGGCGGCGCCGAGGCCGGGCAGGACGCAGCACACCACTACCCAGCCGAAAGCCGCGCGAGGATCGCGCTTATTTAGCAGTACATGGCCGACAGCCAACAGGGAGAGAGCCGCCAGGGTGGCGAGGAGCAGCGCTTCGAACAACGAACCTCCGCAACAGGATGGGGCAAACAGAGACTAATCAACGGCGCAGATTGGTGCCGCACCGCGGACATGTAAGCATGCTGGTGGAAGGGACCTTGTGACCGCAGGTCGGGCAGTTGAACCAGTAACGACAGAACTTGCATTGCTGTTCAGAAAGCCCCTGTTTCTTTTTGCACTTGGGGCACTGGCGATACATCTTGCGGTTTTCGATGTAATCGGCAAACAACAGGCCACAGTCAGGACAAACTTTCGCGTCCCGCCGACGAATCTCCGCACCGCAATTGCTGTTCGGGCAGACGAAGACCGTTTTGCAGGCGCTGCACCAGTATTTCCCTTTCTTTTCTTCTTTACAGACGGGGCATTTATCCATGGTCAGACTCTATCGCTTCTGCAACGGCAACGAGCGCCGGCCGGCTTTCTCCCGACGAGGCAAAGCCGGCTGGCCATTTCCAGGAATCAGTCGATTTTCTTGAACATCTTCGGCCCGGCCTTACACACGGTACAGGGGGTCTGCGGCTCTTCTTCAAGGGTATTGCCGCAGATCAGGCAGACGTAATAGTCGACTGGCTCGGCCTTTTCGAGGTTGTCGAGCATCTTCTGGTAGAGATTAGCATGAACCTCTTCGACCTCGTTAGCAAAACGGAAACTGCGCTCGGCGGCGGCAAAACCTGCGGCAGCTGCCGCTTCGATCATCGGCGGATACATCTCCTTGAACTCGTGGGTCTCGCCGCAGAGCGCCTCCTTGAGGTTGTCGAAGGTCTTGCCAATCCCGCCAAGCGCTCGCAGATGAGCGTGGGCATGAACCGTTTCCGCTTCGGCGGCAGCCCGGAACAGCTTGGCGGCCTGCGGATATCCTTCCTTGTCAGCCTGCTGGGCAAAGGCCAGATACTTGCGATTGGCCTGGGATTCCCCGGCAAAGGCGTCCTGCAGGTCTTTTTCTGTTTGGCTATTGGTCAAGTCGGCCATGCTGACAACCTCCTTATTGTGTAATGAATTGAAATAGTTAGAAAAGCAGTCAAGTTTCATTCTAACTATTCTCTGCCTGATGTCAACCGAGCTTCAGTTGGCGAGGATCCTTCACTGCTCGCGACAGGCCTTTTCGACATTCTCGGTCTTGCCGATCAGCACCAGCAGATCGCTGTCCTTGATGACATGACTGGGCGACGGCAGGGTGTTGAATTCGCCGGTCAGCACGTCTTTGATGCCGATCACCGTCACGCCGAATTTGCGGCGCAGGTCGAGATCGATGAGATTTTTGCCGACAAAATGAGACGGTGGCGCCACTTCGGTAATGGAATAGTCTTCCGCCACCGGGATGAACTCAAGGATGTTGGAACTCGACAGGCCGTGGGCAATTTTGATCGCCGTATCTTTCTCCGGAAAGATGATGTCGGTGGCACCGACCTTTTCCAAGATGCGTCCGTGGTCCTCGTTCACTGCCTTGACCAGAATACGGCGTACGTTCATTTCCTTGAGATGCAGTACCACCAGGGTTGACAGGTGGGACCGTTCGCCGGTGGAAATGATCACCCCGTCCATCTCGCCGACCCCCTGGCTTTTCAGGAACTCCTTGCTGGTGGCATCGCCGATAACAGCATAGGAAGAGTGGTCTTTGATACGCTGGACTTTGTCCCGATCGAGGTCGATGGCGATGACCTCGTGCCCGTCTTCGTAGAGGGTTTTGGCGACATGAAAGCCGAAGTTGCCGAGTCCGATAACACAATAGCGCTTCATAAGGATCACTCCTTTATTCTCAACCGATCATGATGTTTTCTTCTGCGTACTGCACGGCGTCCTCCCGGGAGCGATACAGCATGGCGAAAGCCACCGTCAACAGGCCGACACGGCCGACAAACATGAGCAGAATGATCAACAGCTTACCGAGGGGCAGCAATTTGGCGGTGGCCCCCAGCGAGAGGCCGACGGTGGCAAAGGCTGAAATCGCTTCGAAGGTGTATTCGAGAAAGACGCCGCGGCTGGCGCTGGCCGACAGCCCCTGCAACTGCACCGCCAGCAGGGCAAAGACCGCTACGGCCAGAAACAGCAGCGCAGTCATTACAAGGGTCAGGACTTTGGAAGCCGCCGCTTCCGGCAAAGTGCGGCGATGGACGTTGGTATGCGGGTTGCCCTTCAGCCTGCTGTATAGAACGACAACGAACAGGGCCAGGCTGGTAGTCTTGATGCCGCCGCCGCAGGAACCGGGCGAAGCGCCGACGAACATCAGGAACATCATCAGGAAGAGAGTCGGCACTTCCAGCAGGTTGAGATCGATGCTGTTGAAACCGGCGGTGCGGGCGGTGACTGACTGAAACAGGGCGGTCCACAAGCTTTCACCGGTGCCCAGACTGGCGAAGGAGGTCGGCCACTCAAGCAGGCCAATCAACAGCGCGCCGCCGAACACCAGTATGGCGCTGGTAAGAAAAACCAGCCGCGAATGAAGGGACAGCCGACGACGACCCTTACGCTGTTTGCACAGATCGATAACTTCTTTCATGACCAGAAAACCGAGACCGCCGAGCACGATCAGGCCAATCACGGTCAGATTGACCAGCGGATTGTTGCGGTAGCCCACCAGGCTGTCGGGAAAGAGCGAGAACCCGGCATTGCAGAAGGCCGATATGGAGTGAAACAGGGCATAGTAAAGACCCTTGCCCAGTCCCATTTCCGGTACAAAGGCGATGGACAGCAGCACGGTGCCCGCTCCCTCGATAATCAGGGTCAGCAGAAAGACGCCGCGAATCAGGTCTCGCATGGAATCGACCGGGCTGTGCAGCAGGGTTTCCTGAATCATCCAACGGTCGCGGATGCCGACCCCCATGCCGAGGTAGAAAAAGAGGTAGACGGAAAAGGTTGTGATCCCCAAGCCACCGATCTGTATCAACAACAGCACCACCAGCTGGCCGAACAGGGTCAATTTGGTGCCGGTGTCGACCACTATCAGGCCGGTGACGCACTGGGCCGAGGTGGCGGTAAACAACGCATCGAGAAAAGACAGCGGCTCGCCATGGGCGGCGATGGGCAGCGACAGAGCCACCGCACCAAGCAGAATGGCCACCGCGTAATAGAGGATCAGCGCCTGACCTGGTGGCAGGTTTTTCATCCGTTTAGCAACTTTACTCATGAATAAAATCCCTTCGACTTGTGCCGAATGCTAGCGCCGGTGCCGTGACAAAGCAAGGGGAAACTAAAGACTGCTGGTTTCGCGAAAACGATTTGGAGGGCTAAGCAAAAAATTACAGCCTACAAGGCTTGGTGGCTTTCAGGAACGAAGGCATACACCTAACTCATATCGAGGACCTGAAAAAGCACCGTAAAACGCCTTTAGGCGGACTTTTTGCGATGCCATCAAAGGTTCAGATAGGGACGCAGGTAGCGGCCGGTAAAGGAGGCCGTAGTGCGCGCTACCTCTTCCGGCGTGCCGGCAACAATGATCTGCCCGCCGCGACTGCCCCCTTCTGGCCCCAGGTCGATCAGATAGTCGGCGGTTTTGATCACATCGAGGTTGTGCTCGATGATCACCACTGTATTGCCGCTTTCGACCAGGCGCTGCAGCACGTCCAGCAGCTTCTGAATGTCAGCGAAATGGAGGCCGGTGGTCGGCTCGTCGAGGATGTAGATGGTTCGACCGGTGGCCCTCTTGCCGAGTTCCTTGGCCAGCTTGACCCGCTGCGCCTCGCCGCCGGACAGGGTGGTGGCGCTCTGGCCGAGCTTAATGTAGCCGAGGCCCACGTCGCGCAGCATTTCCAGCTTGCCACGAATGCGCGGGATGTTCTCGAAAAACTGCAGGGCCTGATTGACGGTCATGTCGAGCACCTCGGCGATGCTTTGGCCCTTGTAGTGCACCTCGAGGGTCTCGCGATTGTAGCGCGCGCCCTTGCACACCTCGCATTGCACGTAGAGGTCGGGCAGAAAGTGCATCTCGATCTTGAGGATGCCTTCCCCCTGGCAGGCCTCGCAGCGCCCGCCCTTGACGTTGAAGGAAAAACGGCCCGGCTTGTAGCCGCGCAGCTTGGCTTCCGGCAGCTGGGAGAACTGCTCGCGGATATCGGTGAAGACCCCGGTGTAGGTCGCCGGGTTGGAGCGGGGTGTGCGGCCGATGGGCGACTGGTCGATATCGACCACCTTGTCGAGCAGTTCGACACCGAGCACCTCGTCGACCTTGCCAGCTTTTTCCCGGGAACGGTAGAGGCGCTGGGAGAGGGTCTTGTACAGGGTGTCGATAACCAGGGTCGATTTGCCCGAGCCGGACACGCCGGTCACGCAGGTCATTACCCCGAGGGGGATGTCGGCATCGACCTGCTGGAGGTTGTTCTCCCGCGCACCGCGAATCTGCAGGAACCGCTCGCTGTTACGGCGCTTTTCCGGCACCGGAATAGTCAACTCGCCGGAAAGGTAGCGGCCGGTCAGGGATGCCGGGTCGGCGAGAATCTCTTTCGGCGTGCCCTGGGCCACCACCTCGCCGCCGTGCACCCCGGCCCCCGGTCCCATGTCGATGACCTGGTCCGCTTCGAGGATGGTCTCCTCATCGTGTTCCACCACCAGCACCGTGTTGCCGAGATCGCGCAACCGTTTGAGGGTCTCCAGCAGCCGCCGGTTGTCCCGCTGATGCAGTCCGATGGAGGGTTCGTCGAGAATGTAGAGCACGCCGACCAGCGACGAGCCGACCTGGGTGGCGAGGCGAATGCGCTGTCCCTCACCGCCGGACAGGGTGCCTGAAGAGCGGTCGAGACTCAGGTAATCGAGGCCGACATAGCTCAGAAAAGAGAGCCGTTCGCGAATCTCCTTGAGAATCCGCCGGCCGATCTCCGCCTCCTTGTCGGCCAGCTGCAGTTCCTCGAAAAAGCGCTCCGCCTCGAGAATGGAAAAGGCACAGACCTCGCGAATGTTCTTGCCGCCGACCCGCACGAACAGCGACTCCTTGCGCAGCCGGGCGCCGTCGCAGGTCGGACAGGGCATGACGTTCATGAAGCGACCGAGATTCTCCCGCACCCGGTCCGAATCGGTCTCGTGGTAGCGCCGCTCGAGGTTGGGAATCACCCCCTCGAAGACCTTGTCGTAAAAGTGCCGGCGGCCGCCCTGGTCGAAGAAAAAGCGCACTTCCTCCTTGCCCGAACCGTGGAGTAAAATCTTGCGCAGCCGCTCCGGCAGTTCGCGAAAGGGGGTGTTGATGTCGAACTGGTAGTGATCGGCCAGGGCCTCGAGGAGCTGGTGGTAATAGAAGCCAGTGCGGGTCTCCCAGGGGGCGATGGCTCCTTCGCGCAGCGACAGGTCGGGGTTGGGCACCACCTCCTCGGGGTCGAAATACATGCGGGTGCCAAGGCCGGCGCAGTCGGGGCAGGCGCCGTAGGGATTGTTGAAGGAGAACATGCGCGGGGTGATCTCCGGGTAGGAGATGCCGCATTCGGCGCAGGCGTGCTGCTCGGAGAAGAGCTGGCTGTCGCCGCCCGGTTCCTCGACCCGCACTACGCCGTCGGCCAGGCGCAGAGCGGTCTCCAGCGAATCGGCCAGGCGCCCTTCGATACCCTCCTTGACCACCAGCCGGTCGACCACCACTTCCAGGGTGTGCTTCTTGTTCTTGTCGAGGGCGATCTCCTCGCCCAGCTCGTACATTTCGCCGTCGATACGGATGCGCACGAAGCCGTCGGCCTGCAGTTGGCGCATTTCCTTGCGGTATTCGCCCTTGCGGCCGCGCACGATGGGCGCCAGCAGCAGCAGGCGGGTCTTCTCCGGCAGGGTCATTATGCGGTCGACCATCTGCTGCACGGTCCAGGAGGCGATCTCCTCCCCGCAGCTGTGGCAATGGATGCGGCCTACCCGGGCGAAGAGCAGGCGCAGGTAGTCGTAGATCTCGGTTACCGTGCCGACCGTCGAGCGGGGATTCTTGGAAGTGGTCTTCTGTTCGATGGAGATGGCCGGCGACAGGCCCTCGATGCTTTCCACGTCGGGCTTGTCCATCTGCTCGAGAAACTGCCGGGCGTAGGCCGACAGGCTCTCCACGTAGCGGCGCTGGCCCTCGGCATAGAGGGTATCGAAGGCCAGGGTGCTCTTGCCCGAGCCTGATACGCCGGTGATGACCACCAGTTTGTCGCGGGGGATTTCCAGGTCGACCTGCTGCAGATTGTGCTCGCTGGCACCTTTGATGACGATTTTGTCTGCCATGCCGTGATTCGTTTCGTAAATGCAAAAGAGAATTGCCGACAGCCGGTTGGGGCCATCGGGTAGACGCTAACGGATCACTTTAGCATGGCGTTGGCGGGCAATGCAATTCGCTCGCAGAAGAGCAAAATGACTTTGTTAAACCCGGAGGTTAACCCGGGTTAGGAAGGAGTAGCGCATCTCAGCGGCCGGCGTCCCGCTCGGCCATCTCGCCGGCCAGTCGCACGGCCACCTGCAGGCTGGCGCTGCTGGCCCGGCCACTGCCGGCCAGGTCGTAGGCGGTGCCGTGATCAACGGAGGTGCGAATAATCGGCAGGCCGAGAGTGACGTTGACACCGTCGTCGAAGTGGAGCAGTTTGAGGGGGATCAGGCCCTGGTCGTGATACATGCAGATCACGCCGTCGTAGACGCCCTTAACGGCGAAATGAAAAAGGGTGTCGGCGCTGTGCGGACCGCTGGCGGCGATACCCAGTTCAGATGCCGCCTCGATGGCCGGGGCGATGATGCGCTGTTCTTCCTCCCCGAACCTGCCGCCTTCGCCGGCATGGGGATTGAGGGCCAGCACCGCCAGGCGTGGTTGGATGAGACCGAAATAGCGCCGCAGGGCAGCATCACTGATTTGCACTGTGCTCAGAATCGCGTCGCAACTGAGGGCCGCCGGCACATCGCCCAAGGCCAGATGAGTGGTCACCAGGCATACCCGCAGCCGGCTGCCGGCCAGCATCATCACCACCCGCTCGATACCGCAGCGCTGCGCGAGCAGTTCGGTATGGCCGGGAGCACTGCAGCCAGCTGCATGCAGGGCCTGCTTGTTGACCGGAGCGGTGACCATGCCCGCAGCTTCGCCTGACAGACAGCGATCGCAGGCCCACTCGATGTAGCGGACCATGGCCCGGCCGCAGTCAACGGTCGGCCGGCCGTAGATGAGCTCGGCCGCCGGCAGTTCGGACAGCGCCTGCAAAAGTAGGCTCCGTTCGCCGCAGCGCAGACGATGGCTGGCCAAACCCTGACCCGCTTCGCTGATGGGCTCGACCACCAGTTCGGCGCCAAAAATCGCCGCCGCCCGTTGCAGAACCGCCACATCACCAGCCACCACCAGCGGCCGCCCGTCGGCGTCCATTTCGTCGTTCAACCAGGCCTTGAGAATGATTTCCGGACCGACCCCGGTCGGGTCGCCCATGGTGATGATGATCGGTCGCTTCATCGCTGTCCTCGATTGGAAAGTTTCAGTATAGCCTTTGGCACCTCAGCCGTACAGACAAACCATCTGTAAGTTTACAGCTAAAAGTTTATGACTGCCCTCCCCCTGTGACGCAGCCGGAGCGGAGTGGACGTTTTGTGAAACAGGCGGAAAAACTGTCTGAGCGAAGCGAGTTTTTTTCCGCCCGCAAAACGTCTGCGAAGCGCAGGGCACCCGAAGGGCAAGGAGCCGGGGCGCCTTTTTCTGCCTACTCTTTTTTGGCGCGAAAAAAGAGTAGGGCGTCGCGCGGGGCCGCAACCCCGCGGTGTTAATGGTTTATGGTGAAAACATAGTTAGCCTACGCGAGGTGTCCAAAAAGTCGGCCGGTCCCGGCCGGCCAGCCGGGTGACTTTCTTTGCTGATCCAAAGAAAGGAATGCTCTGTCGCGGAGACTTCTGTCGCGAGATTCTGGCAGAATATTTTTCTATGCAGCGACATGAGAGGCACCTGAACTTCGGTGGCGACTCCCTGGTTGCCCTTACGACTTGCATGCCGGTAGCAGGGGTGCTCAATGAAACGCTTTCACGCATGCGCTGCTGGTGTTAAAACCCTTGAAAGACAGATACCAGAAGCCCGAAGCCTAACCCCCCTCCCTTGTGAAGTAGCCGCAATGGAACGATCGGTAGGCGCAACCCCCCCAGTGTTTAAGAGTTGGGCTGCGACCTGGCTGGTAATAAAAAAACCCGCCGGCGAACCGGCGGGTTATTATCAAAAGGTACAGCGAAGATCAGAGCTTGATGACGATATAGGCGTCCTTTTTCAGCTCTTCCATCCAGCTGCCGATGGCCGCCTCCCGCTCCTGCTCGATAAGCAACTGGGTGATTCGCTCCTTGACTGCTTCAAATTCGGGCACCTGGCCGGGGTTCAGCTCTTCGACGCGCAGAATATGAAACGCTTGCGGGGTTTCGATCACTTCGCTGTATTGGCCGGGCAACAGGCCAGCCACGGCCGAGGCAAAAGGATCGGTCAGTTCGCCTTCGCTGAACTGGCCCATTGGTCCGCCCTCAGCTCCCTTGTCGCCCCGGTAGGCAGCCAGTACCTGCTCAAATCCTTCCCCGGCCCGCAACCGGGCCAGGGCTTCGCTGCTCAGGGCGCGCCGGGCGCTGAGTTGGCCGGCATCGGTCACGGCAGGGATGATGAAGCTGATGCGACTGAGGCGCAGGAAGGGGGCCTCGCGAAAGTCCTCAATATGGTCCCGATAGTATTGGCGGGTTTCCTGGTTGGTTACCTCTACCTTTTCGCGAATCTCGCGCCCGACAAGTTTGAACTGCAGAAGTTGCTGGCGCAACTTGACCCGGTAGGTTTCCATGGTCAGGCCCTGAGCCTGTATAGCCATCTCCAGCTGATTGCGATCGATATTGTTCTGGCGCTGCACGTCGTTGATGGCCCGCTCGACCTCTTCGTCGCTGACCCGCATGCCGAGCTGTTTGACCCGCTGTTCAACCAGGGTTTCCTCAACCAGTTTGTTAAGGATAACGAGACGCTCGGGGGCGGCGATGATGGCGACGGCGTCATCACCGAGTTCACTGGCGATGCGCTCATTCAGTTGCAGAGTGGTTATGATATCGTCGTTGACCACCGCGACGATGCGGCTGACCACCTCGGCATGAGCCGGCAGGACACTCACCAGCAGACAGATGGCCAACGACAGCAGAAATCCTTTCATTGTGTTTCCTCGCTAAAAATAGTGTTGAATCGTTGTTGCTGCAGTCTAAAAAAGCAGCCTGCGGAGCCCATGGATGGCCTTTTGCAACAACATGTTACAACAGGGTCCAGTCGACCTCAATGGCGGCTTCGCTACGAAGCTTCTGCAGCCAGCTGTGGTAGGCCTGTTCCTGTTTGTCGGCCCGCAGGTGGGCCGTTATCTCGTCCCGCACCTGGTCCAGGGGCAGGCGCTGAGCAGGGCGCCGTTCCTCGACCAGAAACAGGTGGTAGCCGTATTCGCTCTGCACCAGTTCGCTGATGCGGCCGATCGGCAGCTCAAAGACGGTGCGGTCAAAAGCGTCGGGCATCTGGCCGCGACCGAAAAATCCCAGGTTGCCGCCTTGTTCAGCGTCGGGCGAGGTGGAAAAGCGTCGCGCCGCTTCGGCGAAGTCGAGGCCCTGGCGCAGCTGACCAAGCACCTGCTGGCCGTCGGCTTCCGTGGCGACGGTGATCTGCCGCGCACGCACCTGTTCCGGAACATCGTATTCAGCCCGATGCTGTCCGTACCAGGCGGCCACTTCCTCTTCGCTGATCACGATATCCGCATAGGCCAGCTTGCCGATGGCCTCTTCGATGCGACGGTTTTCCAGCAGTTGGCGGCGCCAGACAGCTGCGGTCAAGCCCTGTTCCTGAAGCATCTTGGCGAAACCGTCCTGCGCGTAGTCCTGACGGTGTTCGGCGATCACCGCCTCCTGCTGCGCCTTGTTTAATGCAATGACGGCCCGGTCGGCGGCGGACAGAATCAGTTCCCGGTCGATCTTCTGCGCCAGAAAGGCGCGTTTCAGCTCCTGACGGGCCTCCTCGGAGATGGCCCCGCGGCTGGTAAGATGACGGGCGAAATCATCTTCAAAACAGTCATAGGAAATCACCCGTTCGTTGACTCGCAGCAGCACCGAAGACGGGGGTTCGCCCTGTTCCCGGCAGGCGCTCAACAAAGCGAGGACCAGCCAGGCCAATAGCAACAGACAGATGGTTTTGCCGCGAGGAAGGTTCACCGATTCCCTTTGCGAACGAAAGTGGGGCAGGCAGACTTGACCGCTATCATGTAGCACGACTAAAGAAAGCCTTGCAACGCTTTTTTGGCGGCCGCCAGCACCGCCTCCCCGTCTTGGCGGCCGCAGCGCAGCGCCAGCCGGTAGTCGGGACTGAAACTGTAGGGGCTGCCCTGCGGCTGGACCAGGGCAAGAATCTGTTCCGGCAGCACCGGGGTATCGGGGCGAAAGGCGAACACCAGCTGGCGACCGTCGTATTCGGCCTGTTCAATGCGCAGCCTCTTCATCAAAACCCGAAGTTTCATCACCTCCAACAGCAGCTCGGCCGGATCCGGCAATGTGCCGTAACGGTCGCGCAGTTCGTCGGCCACTCGGTAGAGGGCGCCTTCGTCGTCCGCCGCAGCCAGCTTCTTGTAGAAGACCAGGCGCTGATTGGGGTCGGGCAGATACTTTTCGGGCAGAAAGGCCGACAGGCCGAGGCGGATTTCCGGGTCGACCCGCTCCTCCCGCTGCTGGCCCTGCAGTTCCTGAATGGTCTCCTCCAGCAGCTCGGTGTACATCTCGAAGCCGATGGCGGCGATCTGCCCCGACTGGCGGCCGCCGAGCAGGTCGCCGGCGCCGCGCAGGTCAAGGGACAGACCGTCGGCCGTGTTTTCGGCGATCGCCCGGATGGCATGGATCTGGATCGAGGATCTGCCGGGAAAATCGAACGTCGCCCGGCCATCGTCGATTTCTACCCGGGTTTCCTGATCGATAGCAGCCAGCGCGTTGAAGAAAGCCGCTATCCCTTCGCCGATACCTGCCGGGGAAAAAAGGGCACTGACTTCATTTTTCTCTGCTTCGGGTGGCGTCTTGTCAACGGCACCGGGCAGGTGCATCCATATGTCAGGGGTGCTCACGATCAACTTGTCGAACCGTATCCGGCCTTTTAGCAGGGCGAGCACCCGTGGATACACCACGATCTGGCCAGTATGAAGCCTAAAGGCCGTCGGCCGGGCCAGATCGACATCATTGATGGCCAGGTGCGGCACGGGGAAATAGTTTACGTCGATGCGTCCGTAATCCAGGAGGCCGCCGGATGCCCGATCGATC
>ENA-ORCT01000533-ORCT01000533.1-marine-metagenome-genome-assembly--contig:-NODE-533-length-17891-cov-3.343775_pt1 | contig 17891 bp, 18 predicted proteins | sample MGYA00248632_ERZ508511 | MGnify/ENA primary metagenome ERZ508511 (study PRJEB26182, sample SAMN06268839) | marine metagenome | isolation source: Tt an P1-techrep anaerobic enrichment on pine from sediment...
GGGACAAACCGGCCTCCGGCACCATAGGTTGCAAACGCCGTGATCGCCCACTCCGGCCGGTTGTTGCCGATAAACCCCACAGCGTCGTTCCTGCCGATGCCCCTGGCCACCAGGCCGCCGCGAAGATGATCGATTCGTCTTCCCGCCTGGCCGTACGTCATCCAGTCAAGACCGTTTTTCCCGGCATTTTTTACGCCGAAAAACATATTATCCGAATATTTTTCAACCGCATTTTCAATCAGTTCGACAAGGTTTTCCGGTTCGTTGACGGTACTCATATCTATTCTCCCTGGTTTCTCTGCGCCATATTATTTTACCGGTCAGCTTCCATGCGGATCATATATCTGAAAACGACAACACGGACTCTCTCTAACGACTTGCAGTCCATCGGTTTGATTCGAAAATTTTACAGAACAAAAAAGCAAAAATTATACCATTTTAACAATCATAGTCAACCCTTCGGAAATATGTTTAAATCAAAAAAACTTGATTCTCCACATGCCCGCGCTATAGTGCAGACGAACAATGGCCCTCCGGACACACAGGGAGGCAAAATCAGGAAACCAGAATGAACTGTTTTACGACTGAAACCATCCGAACCGACCTGCTTCGCAACTATTTCAGACTCATTGAGTCGATCGATGCCCGGTGCCGCGAAATCCAGAGAGGCTATTCCGACCATCTGGCCTGCCGCAGGGGATGTGCTGACTGCTGCCGGTCGTTTTCGATATTCCCGGTCGAAGCGGCGGCAATCCTGCACGGCATTGAAACGCTTCCGGCAGAGCGATATGAACGGATACTCGACCGGAGCCGATCCCACGGGCAGACCGACCAATGCTCGCTGCTGGAAAACGGTGAATGCCTGATCTACCCGTTCCGCCCAATCATTTGCCGGACCCATGGATTTCCAATCCTCACACGGGCAAACGGTGATCCGGAAGTTGATTTCTGCCCGAAAAACTTTACCCGGATCGCCAGCCTGCCGGGCAATGCGATGATCGACATTGACCGGCTCAATGAAACGCTTGTTGCCGTCAATCGCCTGTTCATCTCCGAATGGAATGCCGGCGGCACCGCTCTGGATCGAATTGCACTGCACGACATCTTTGGGTTTTGGTCATCATCCACAGATCAAATCAAGGAGCCCATCGACCCATGACATGGCATTTGTCACCCAAAATCGACGCTATCCTTGACAAAGGTGCGGGCGGAGACGGCATCAGCCGCGATGATGCCCTGGAATTATTGCACCTTGAGCTGCACTCCCGAGAGGTCTATGCCCTGATGGAAACCGCTCACAGGCTCTCCCGGGAGCAGTTCGGAGAAAAAGGCGAAAATCATTTTCACATCGGCCTTAACGTCGAGCAGTGCCCCATGGACTGCCTCTTCTGCTCACTGACCCGAAAAGCCGATATCTTCAAAGAAACCATCGAATTTTCGTTCGATGACATACTGAACTGGGCCAGTACAGCCGAGTCGCAGTCCGCCGATGCCCTGAATTTGATGACCACCGGAACCTTTCCGTTTAAAAAACTTTTGGAGATCGGCCGGCTGCTGAAAAAGCACGTATCCGTGCCGCTGGTGGCCAACACCCGGGACATCAACCACCGGGAAGGGGAACAGCTGCTGGATGCCGGTTTTGTCGGCGCCTATCACGCCGTACGACTGGGTGAGGGGCGGGACACCCCCTTTAAGGTGGACAAACGGATCCAGACCATCCAGGTCTTCAACGATGTGGGCCTTCGCTGGATGAACTGCGTTGAGCCGGTGGGGCCGGAGCACGCCAAAGGGGAAATTGTGGATCTGATGTTCCTCGCCCGAAAGTATGGCGCCACTTACAGCGGTGTGATGCGCCGGGTGAATTTTCCGGGATCTCCCATGGACAAATTCGGAATGATCAGCGAACTTGAAATGGCGCGCATGGTGGCGGTCAGCCGCCTGGTCATGGGCGATGTTCCCCGGGCCCACTGCACCCATGAGCCCCATGCGGCCTCACTTTTGGCCGGGGCGAACCTGTTTTTTCCGGAGGTGGGCGCAAGCCCGCGGGACGGCAAAGCCGATACCGGCAAAGGTCGCGGGCACAGTATCGACGCCTGTCGCCAGCTTCACCGGGAAATGGGATGGAACCCCGATCTGAAATCAAACTGCTTTCCCGATACCGTCGCCCGCAAGGCCATCTCTCTGTCCATAAGCTCATAAAAGAAAAGGATTGACGCCAGATGCCCCGGACACCTTCCGGACATACCGGCTGGTTTTCATTTCTGCCGTGGATCCTGCCGGGCGCCTTGATTCTGTCATGGTTTGCCGCCAGTCATTCGGGGCTTGTTCCGCCCTATCTGCTGCCGTCTCCGGCAACGATCGTGAAAACCGGATACACATACATCTTCAGCACCCCAGGTGAAGCGCCCTATGCCGGCCGGTTCCTCAGCGACGCGGCCGCCAGCACAGCGCGGGTATTCACCGGATTTCTGGCAGCGGTGGTCTGGGGCATTCCCCTGGGGATTCTCTCCGGCCGGCTGCAGGTGGTAAACCGGCTGATGAGCGGGCCCATCAACGCCCTTCGGGCCGTGCCGGGCATCAGCTGGCTGCCGCTGGCCATGGTCTGGTTCGGCATCGGCCTGAAAACCACCGTTTTTCTGGTGGCCCTGGCGGCCTTTTTCCCGATTTACCTCAATGCCGCCGCCGGCGCCCGGCAGGTCAACCCGCTGCTGCTGCAGGCCGGGGCCATGATGGGCGTCAACCGGCTGCGCGGCACATTCGCCATTCTCCTGCCCTGCGCCATGCCCCACATGATCACCGGCCTGCGGCTGGGTCTGGGGATTTCCTGGGCCTATCTGGTCCTGGGGGAGCTGACCGGTGTTCCCAACGGCCTTGGGGCGGTCATCATGGATGCCCGGATGCTGGGGCGAATTGACATCATTGTGGTGGGAATCATCCTGATTGCCATTATCGGACGGCTGAGCGACACCCTGCTCAATCACGCGCTTCGATTCTGTTTCAAAAGCGCCAGGAGAATGGCATGAAACCCCGGCTTCGATTGCTCTCGGGAAAACCGAAACCCAAAAGCGACGAGCCGCTGCTCAAGGTTTGCGGCGTACGGAAGCTGTTCCCCTCCGGGGGCGATTATCGCCGGGTGCTTGAGGATATGGAATTCAGCGCCCGAAGCGGAGAACTGATCTGTATCCTGGGACGAAGCGGCTGCGGTAAAACCACGCTGCTGAAAATTCTGGCCGGATTCACTCCTCCCAGCGCCGGCAGCGTCAGCGTTAACGGCCGACCGGTCACCACTCCCGGACCGGACCGCGGCGTGGTCTTCCAGGAGGATGCTCTGTTCCCCTGGTTGACCGTACGGGAAAATATTGCATTTGGCCTTCGGCATAAAATGCCACGAGGGAAGGTCAAAACCGAGGTCGACCGGTTCCTGGATCTGGTCGGGCTCAGCGAATTCGGCGATTATCTGCCCAAGGAAATTTCCGGCGGAATGAAGCAGCGGGTGGCTCTGGCCCGGGTGCTGATTCTAAAGCCGCAGGTGCTGCTGATGGACGAGCCATTTGCCGCCCTGGACGCTCAGAGCCGGGAAGAGATGCAGAACCTGCTCCTTTCCCTGTGGAAAACCCTTTCCCACACCATTTTGTTTGTCACCCATGATGTGAGCGAGGCCGTCACCCTGGCTGACCGCATCCTGCTGATGGAGAAGGCCCCCGGCCGGATCCGGGAGGACATTCGCGTTGATCTGCCCCGTCCGCGTAAAACGGACACGGACCGCTTCCTTTTTTTCTGCCGGCAGCTTTATGAGGGGCTGAAAGATTAAATTCGAAGTCCTTGAACATCCATGCCTCACCTGCTGACAATCCATTCAGCGTTACGAATTAAGCTTGACAAAAAAAAGCCCCCTCAATATAAGCGCTCCTTTTGTTGTTTTCAAAAACCGATGACAGGTGGATTAAAAAAACAAGGAGAAGAGCTCGTATTTCATCTCCCGCACGGATAAGGATGGGAGAAAAGGAGCCTTCACGAAGTCCTGCCGCCGTACTCACAATCGCTGTTCAGAAACTCACTCGCACTCTCCTGCAATCGTTTACAATCCCCTGCACTACGGAACCCTGTTTCCAGAGTAGGTAATGCTGTATTCAACTCGTTCCAAACTTATCGTCAGCTTTCTAAGCGTGTCGCTGCTGGTGGGATGCGTCTCTCTGATTGTCGGTGGCCAGATGCTGTACAATTCCGTGTTGAGCGAGGCCCATCACCGGGTGCGCCAGGATTTGAATGTTGCCCGGGTGATTTACGACGACCGGGTCAACACCATCAAGCTTTCCCTGGAGATGACCGGCATATCTGCCGAGACCCGGTCGGCCCTGACTGCCGGAAATACCTCCGTGCTGACAGCGTTGCTGAAGCAGGTGGCCGAACGCGCGAACCTGGACTTTGCCGGTTTTGTTTCTCCGGATGGCAGGATAATGTGCCGCATCGGTGAATTCGCTTCGCAGAATCATCGGTTTCCGGGACGGAGTCCCGTGGCGGAACTCGCATTGGCCCGGGGAAGTTCTCTGGCCGGGACGGTGGTTCTAAGCAGGGAAATTCTCCAGGCGGAAAGCCCGGCTCTGGCCCGCATGGCACGAACACAAATCCAGTCCAATTTCCAATCCCCATCCGCACCGCCGAGCGAAGAGAACGCCGGACTGGCAATTGCCGCTGCCGTTCCGATCGCAGCGGACAACATCCCATTGGGGGCCATCTATGGCGGTATGCTTCTCAATCGGGACCCGTCCATCGTGGACAAAATCGGGGATACGGTCTTTAAAAACGAGATCTACAACGGACGCAATCTGGGAACAGCCACCATCTTTTTCCGGGACCTGCGCATTGCCACCAATGTATTGCTGGAGAACGGCCAACGGGCCATCGGGACCCATGCATCCAACGAGGTGACCCAGCAGGTTCTGATTAACGGGAAGAAGTGGTCGGACCGGGCCTTTGTGGTGAAGGACTGGTATATTACAGCCTATGAGCCGATTACAGACATCTTCAACCAACGCGTGGGGATGTTGTATGTCGGGGTGCTGGAGGCCAAATATTCGGACGTTCGCAGCAAGGCTCTCTGGGTATTTGCCAGCATCATCCTGACCGGTGTGGCACTCTCCATCGCCCTGGGCTGGGTCCTGGCCAGCCGCATCGTGCTGCCGGTAAACCAGCTCATTCACGCCAGCAGCGAGATTTCTCAAGGCAACCTCTCCCCTGAGATCGACCCCATCTCAAAAAGTGATATCGGACTGCTCCAGAAAAAATTCAAAACCATGGCAACAGCCCTTCAGGAACGGGAACAGCGGCGCCACGAAGAACACGAAACCCGTCTCATCCAGTCGGAGAAACAGGCCAGTGTGGGGAAACTTGCCGCAGGCGTTGCCCATGAAATCAACAACCCGCTGACTGCGGTGCTGACCTTCACCCACCTGATCCTGCGGCGCAACGATCTGTCGGACGAGGTGCGCAAGGACCTTGAAACCATTGCCCTGCAGACGGAACGGGTCCGCAAGATCGTCAAGGGACTGCTCGATTTTTCCAGACAGACCCGGCTGGATCCGGAGCCCGTCAATGTAAACCGGCTCCTTGAGGATTGCGTCCAGCTCATGGACAACCAGGCCCTGATCCGGGGGGTAATTCTGAACATCGACCGGGAAGACAAACTGCCGGTGCTACCCCTTGACCGCAATCAGTTTCAAAGCGTGATTGTAAACATGATCCTTAACGCCCTGGACGCCACGGAGCCGGGTGGAACGATTGATCTCAGCGCCCGTCGCGCCTCGCCTGAAGGGCGGGACGGTGTGAAAATCGTAATTCGGGACACCGGCAGCGGCATTCAACCTGAACACCTTGACAAGCTGTTCGATCCCTTTTTCACCACGAAGGAAGTGGGCAAGGGAACCGGTCTGGGGCTGGCCGTGTCGGCCGGCGTTGTGGAGCGGCACGGCGGAACCATCAGCGTCCGCAGTGAAATTGGGCTGGGCAGCACTTTTACCATCCGGTTGCCCGTTGTTGCCGGAGAGGTATTAAAAAATGACAGAGTTCCGAGCGGGGAAAGTAACGTATGAGGATATTAATTGTCGACGATGACGCCATGGTTATCGAGAGTTGCCGTCGGATACTCGAGGCCGATGGGGTATCCGTTCGAGTGGCCGAAAACGCCATGGAGGCCCGGAAGATACTGGATGAAGGCACGACCTTCGAGCTGATGCTGACGGACATTAAAATGCCCAGCCAGGACGGCTTCCAACTGATCTCGAACATCAAACAGACCTGGCCGGATATGGCTGTTCTTATGATGACCGGGTACTTGACCCCGGAAACGATTGACCGCGGCAAGTCAGGCGGAGCTCACGGCTTCATCGCCAAGCCGTTTACTCCTGACGAATTAATTACAGCGATACACAAGACGCTGAAACACAAAGCACAGTAAAGGCGCTGCCATTTAACCGCTTTGCCCTGCCGGGGGCGGTTTTGCCTTTATCGAGGCCTTACACGGACGGGCGACAGCGGGAAAAAGGAGAAAACTCAACATGGCTGAAAAAATATTGGTAATCGATGATGATGACGCCGTTCTGACGTCATGCCGGCGTATATTTGCCGCCGAGGGATTCGAGGTGGTAACCTCCGACAAACCGGCTGACGCGTTGAAACTGGCCTCTGAAAGGGAATTCAACGTTATCCTTTGCGACTGGAAGATGCCCGGTTTTGATGGGCTGGATGTGGTGGCCGAACTGGAAAGGCTGGCACCGGATTCTGCAGTGGTCATGTTCAGCGGCTACCCGTCCATCGACCGGGCCACCGAGGCCATGAAGCGTGGAGCGATGGACTTTCTCTCCAAGCCCTTCACCCCCGATGAGATCAAGGGTGTGGTTCAAAAGGCCATTAACCGAAAGCTCTCCCAGGAAAAAAAGGTCATGAACCGCTATGAAAAAATGCTGGGGAAATTTCCGGTTCCCAGCCTGGACGACAAGGCGCCCAAAAGCATTGCCGAAACAGTGGCGCAGACGGTCGGTGTGGCCAAGGCGAATTCACCATGGCTAACCCTGTTTGTCCTGGGAGTGCTGGCCGGCGCCTATATCGGCTTTGGCGCTCTCTTTTCCGCATCTGTTACCTTCGACATCACCCCCATTGTGGGGGTGGGTCTGAAAAAACTGATCGGTGGTGCGGCCTTCAGCATCGGCCTGATGCTGGTCATCATCGCAGGGGCGGAGCTGTTTACCGGCAACAACCTGATGATCTCCAGCGTCATGGTCGGTGAAATCACCTGGAAAAAAATGCTGGCCAAGTGGGGTGTGGTTTATGTCGCCAATTTCGTGGGTTCGATCCTGCTGGCCCTGCTGTTTTACCTGTCGGGCCTGTGGAAGACCGGTGATGGCGCCCTCGGCGCAGCAGCCGTCAAAGTAGCCTATGCCAAAGTGAACCTCAGCTATACCGAAGCCTTTATCCGGGCAATCGGCTGTAACTGGATGGTTTGCCTGGCCGTGTGGATGGCCCTGGCGTCACGCCAGGTCCTCGGCAAGATATTTGCTATCTTTTTCCCCATCATGGGCTTTGTGGCCATTGGATTTGAGCACTGCGTGGCCAATATGTATTTCATCCCCAACGGTATTTTCCTGAGTCAATGGGCCGGGATTGCACCCTCGGGACTGGACTTGAGCACCCTGACCTGGAGCGCGTTTCTGTTTGACAATCTGATACCGGTCACGATCGGGAATATCATCGGGGGCGTTTGTTTTGTGGGCCTGGGATACTGGGGGGCTTATCTGCGGCCGACGCAGGCGGTTAACTGAACCGTAAAAACAGGAACAGCGGCACGTCGGTTCCGCTGTTCCCCTGCTGTTTCCCGCCCTTGACTTTGTGTGACCGCACCCGGTATAACGCGTCGTCTTTTTATGTTTCTATTCGAAAGTCGTCCACCCGGCTGTGAAAATCATCGATCACCTGTTTGACATTCAACTCCGCGGGATCGAGTATAACCGAAAACAGCGCCAACCCCTCCAGATAAGCTACCAGCCCGGCACTTCGCCGCAGGCTGGTCTGCTCGTCCAGACCGAGGTTCTGGATGAACCCCTTTACGGCCTGAATCCACTCCATGTAAGCCATCCGAAGCCGTGCTCTGACTTCGGGCTTGTATATGGCAATCTCCCAGATTTCGATAAACGTCTTGGATAGTGTTTGATTCAGGGTGATCTGGTCCGTCATGAAACGAAGAAAATCTGTAAACAGCTTCTTTTCGTCCGTGCTCCGGAGATCCTTTGAATCCAACCATTCGCTCAATTTCGTCTTATGCCGCTGAATGACGTATTCGATGTAGTGAATCAGGATATCTTCCTTGCTCCGGAAGTAGTAGTGAAGCATCCCGTGGTTGATGCCGGCGGCATTGGCAATATCTTTGATGGTCGTCTGATCAAAGGGCTTTTCCTGCAGGCAGGCATCCAGGGCTTCCAGAATCTGGATTTTTCGCTCGGCTTGAACGCTTTTTCTCGGCATGTGCACCATCCTTTCGGGCTTACCTTGGCATCGCCCGAGATGTATCACATTCCGCCGGTTCCATCACCTGCCAATTTCCCGGGTGACTAGATAAGATGAATATCCTCCGGTAAAATCTTCAGGTACAACCGCTTTCCCTTTCTAACACCGCCGGCCATCAGAGCGCCGGCGGTCAAGACGGTTCTGAACGTCACCCCGGAGATATCCACTTCCAGATCGGAATAAAAGCCCTGGTTGATGATCCGGGATACCGTCCCGGAGAAAAAATTCGGTTCACCAGTTCCAGATGGCTCCGGGCAGATGTGGATATTCTCCGGCCGGATGGCAATATGCCGGGTATGGCCATTGCCGGCCGGCACACTGAGCTTAATGCCTTCAACGTCCGCCCGCCCCCCGTTGATACGGGCCGGCAGTACGTTTTTCATACCGACAAAATGAGCCACAAACGGCGTTGACGGCCGCAGGAAGACATCCCGAACAGAGCCGATCTGCTCGACCCGGCCGCCATTCAGCACGGCAGCACGCTGGGCGAGAAAATGCGCTTCGGTAAAATCATGCGTAACCATCAGCACCGTAATGCCGGTTTCAGCGTGAAGCTGCTTGAGTATTTCCCGGATGTCCTCCCTGAAATTCGGATCCAGAGCGGAAAGCGGTTCATCCAGCAGGAGCACCTTCGGATCGACGGCCAGCGCCCGCGCCAAGGCGACCCGCTGGCGCTCCCCGCCACTGAGGTTATCGACCTTTCGTTTCAGCAGATGTTTCAACCGCAGCCGGTCGACCAAAAAATCAAATCGCCCCTCCGGATCGGAAAGCGACTGGCGATGGTACCGCACCCCGTAGCGGATGTTTTCCCTGACCGCCAGGTGAGGAAACAGAGCCTGATCCTGGTACACGATCCCCACCCCCCGGTCTTCAGGGGCCAGGCGGGAAATATCCCGGCCATTGACCTCAACCCGCCCCGAGGAAACCGGCACCAGACCGGCGATGGATTCCAGGATAAGCGTTTTCCCCGCACCCGTTGGCCCCAGAATCGTAAAAAACTCCCCTTTCTCGACCCTCAGGCTGACGTCGGACAGGGTAAATCCTGGAAATCGCACGGTGAGCTGATCAATACAAATCATGCCGTTTTCCTGACAGATACCGAAAAAAGCCGAAGCAGAAGAAACAAAAACAGGCAGACCAGAATCAGCCATACCGCAACCGGTTGCGAGTACTTCAGGCCATATGCCGTGAACCGCTCATACATGAGCACCGGTGCCACCATGGGATGATAGGCGACAATGACCACGGCGCCGAATTCACTGATGGCCCGGGCTGCACACATGATCATGCCCACCACCATATTGCGCCAGGCCAGGGGCAGTGTCACCCGTAAAAACGTCCGGAAGGCCGAGGCCCCCAGACTGCGAGATACATGTTCCAGTCGCTCGGGAACCGCTTCGAAGCCGGCCTTTGCCGTATTGACATAAAAAGGAAGGCCGACAAATGTCAGCACCAGCACCAGGCCGGTCACGGTTCCCATCACCTGGATTCCGATCTGCTGCATGAACCGGCCCAGCCAGTGATTTTTCCCGGCAATGCTAAGCAGGGCGATCCCCACCACCGGGTGGGGAATCATGATCGGCAGATCGACAATGCTCTCAACAAAGCGTTTCCCACTAAAATTTCGTCGCGCCAGCAAATAGGCAAATGGCGTACCGAAAACCAGTGAAATGACGGCTGCCGCACCCGAGGTGTAAATGCTGAGCCAGATCGACCGGATGACATCCCGATCCGATAGTGTCTCACGCATTGAATCCAGTGACGGCTGGGTGATCATTTCAATCAGCGGAAACAAAATAAACGCCACGACAACGGCGCTGGATGCCAGGGCCAGCCAGATAAACCGGTCAGCCCCGGCAAAAGATTCCGCCGGTTTCGTCACCGCCAGTTCTCCGGAGCCCATCGCTTATTCCCGGACCTCCACGAGAGTTGGCAGCTTGCCGGGCAGAGCGTCTTTCACCGCAGCGGTGGTGACCCGGCAGGGGGTAAACGGCGGCTGCCCCATTTCTTCAAGAATCTTGAGCCCGCCATCGGGAGCCAGCAAAAATTCCAGAAAGCGAACCGCGCCATCCCGGTTGGGGGCGTCCTTTACCAGGGTGATGCCATAGGTGCAGGATTTGCCGGTTCGGGTCATCCACGTGCCCGGCTTTTTACCGGTCACTTTCACCTGGGCTTGCTTGTAAAACGGGTCAAACCTATAATTGCCCAGGTTTATATGATCGTCGAGGGTCACGTAATCAAGGCCGTGCTGCACGGCAACCGACAGATATTCCCAGGCATAGTCCATATTCCCTGTCTTGAGCAGGGAGACCAGCTCCACGGATTTGGGCCGCACGTTTCTTTCGGGCCGATTGGCAAGCAGCCGATCGTAGAGTCCCGGTTGATTATAATATTTTTCCGCCAGCTGCAGAACCATCAGGCTCCGGTAGCCGCAGGGATCCAGATTGGGATCCGAGTGCCCCCAGACCACGTCTTTGCGGCCTAAAATATCGTACCAGTTTTCCGCACTCACCTCGTTGGCAAACCGGCTTTTCTGAGTATAGCAAAGAACCAGCTGATTGGTGGCAAAACGGATATTCCATTCCGCATTTTCCGGTATCAACGTCTTGTCGATCACCTTGAAATCCGCCGATGCCATGATGTCCGCCGGTTTGTTCAGCTCTGAGATCATCCGGGCCATTTTGGTGCTGCCACCGGCCTCGCGCAGGATATCGATAGTCGGGTTGGCTTCCTCGAAAATTTTCTCCATTTTCGCAAACGGCACCGACAGACTGCCGGCATGGAAAATGATCACCTGATCTTTGGCCATCGCGGGAACGACTACCAGGCACGCCAGCAAAACAGCAAAACCCGCAACCTTTATACCGAAATTCCAACGAAACAGTTTTTGACCAACCATCAATCGACCTCCTTTTTTCTATCAGAAATTTAACAGTATACACCTCATTTTTCCAATGCATCCCTATATTTTCTATGTAATTTGATGTCAATCAATTTGAGAAATATCCCATATATAAAATTTAATTGACAAATAATAACCAAAACTGACCGCAATAGCACCTGCGGATCCACACGCCCGTCCAGCCGGATTTTCAGGTCATCACGGCGTCAATTTGGCAACTGGAGGCTTGCAGCTGCCTGTTCAGTTAGGCATCCAAGCGGTGAAAAACGGGCGCCCCCATGGAGGGCAATGGGTCTAACAGGATGGGAATCGGGAAATGGTCCGGAACGCGGATTTAATATATTGCAATTAATTAAATTCACGTTCCCTAATGGCATAAAGGGGATTTGGATATTGTGATTTGTAATTTCCGAGTTATCCAGGATAGGGGGTGTATGTAAAAACCGGGAGATGGGAAAAAAGGTGAACGCCGGCAAACCAATGCAAATATGAGAGTCTGTTTGAAATCCGATTCGATTACGGAAGGCCGCCTGAGCGTTCGGGAATGCTTCATCCGAAGCATTCCCGTCGCCGGACGCGTCGCGCCTGATTTTAGAGCCTGTATGAAAACCGATAAATTGACTGGTTTCCAGGCGACTTTTAACCGGCAACCTTGGCCACGGCAGATCGCAGATCATCGGCATGGGGATTTGCTGCTTCTCCGCGGATCATGATATCCACAGAGCGAACCGGTTTTTTGTAGTACTCTTCGTTCCATCCGTCACGAGTTTTGATAACGGCCCCTTCCAGCGCAATACCGCCGAACACCCCCTTGGTTCGGGAAAACGATATGATATCGGCCATTTTAACCTTGGCTCCGGCGCCTGTCGGCCCCACGGCCACACTGACGTCCGCCCCGAGCTTAAACGATGATGACAACATCTTGTCCATGCCCTTGTCACTCATCACCATGAGAATGACTTCAGCTTTTTCAACCCCGGCCTGGAAACCGAACGAACCGGAGCCCATAGTATAAAATGCCGGGTAGCTCCACTCACCGCTTTTCTCGTCACGGGCCAGCATCACCCCGCTGCCTCCGGACCCACCGAGGATAAACCCACCCTTCAACAGACTTGGCACGACGAAGACCCCTTTGGCTTTCTGAACGTTCTCACGGAACCAGCCCATGTCCGGGTCCGCTTTGAAATTCATGACCGTGTTGAGTGCCTCGTCAACCAGCTTCACCGGTTTGGCAATATCTTCCTCGGCCAATGCAGCGTTAATGGAAGCCATAAAAAACGCTGCCACCAGCGCCAGGATCAGACGGTTACCGTTGACCTTGATCATTTTTTTCTCCTCCTTTGAAACGCAAATCAATTAACTTCGCGTTCCCTTGTAAATGTTTATTCCAACGGAACGGCATCCGGATCAATTTTGCTTGCTCTCACTTGCTTTTGCTTCAGCGCTCTTTTTTACGGCCAAATCTTGAGGTATACAGGCACCGAACAATACAAACCCGGCCTCATCGCCGGAAGCGGTGAGAGTCATCATACCGCTCGTTTCAGAAATGGCCATGGACCATCCCACGGCATCTCTCACATCTTCCCGGCTGTCTTCCGCCCCCTGGAGAATAAGTTTCTTTTCGACCCGCTCAACCCGTTCGATGTCTGATGTCTGCTGCACACCGATCCCGGCAAGTGTTGTCATTTTCTTTGTTTCGAAGTTCACAAGAAAAAACCGCGGGAAATCGAGACTTTCCGGGGTCACGCTCAGGCATTCACCGCCCGGCCCGCATTCAATCGATTCACTGACAGCACAAACCAGCGGCGTGGTGCCATCAAAGCTGCCGGCATGTGAGACAACAGGAACCAACAGTAAAATCAGAGCTACGATGAGCCATTGTCTACAGGTAATCATTGCTTTCCTCCTTTTCTACTTGACCGAATAGCCTCGACCTTCCATGCAGGCACCAAAGGCGCGGTTGTAGGACTGCCGGTTATTCGCGTAGTTGGCGGTCTGCTGCTGTTCCCACTGCCGCTGCCGCTGGTCCTCCTGCCGCCTCTGCTCCGAGCGCCGCATGCCGCCAACCAGGCCGCCGCCAACGGCACCGATTGCCGCTCCCTTTTTAGCCCCACTGCTTCCACCGGTGATGGCCCCGATTGCAGCACCGCCAAGTCCCCCGCCCACAGCTCCGCGCCCAACACCCCCCTTGGGTGCTTCCCGGGCCGGCGGAGGTGCTGTAGCCGTCGGCGCAGCCATTGGGTCAAATCCGGACTGCTGCTTCGCCCAGCCGTAACATTCGAATTTATCTTTCTCCATCTGATCGTTACTCTGTCCATTGGCCGGATACACAACAGGATCCTGAGCCAGAACATGTCCGGTGAAAAACATAGTTAACACAAGAATAACTCCAAAACAGATTGCTCTCTTCATTGACTGCCCTCCTTTGGTTTCATCGTGACGGACAAGACAATTCCACTGCTTACCAAGCCATTGCGCTATCTGCTCTGCCCCCTGTCAGGAGCGGAAAAATGGCGTATCCGAACAGATGGTGTTCAAGGCCGGTTCAATAGGTGACAGGCGTGAGCAAGTGAGGTTTTTGACGGACCCGGAAGGATCGAATCTGATGTCAAACTCAGGATGAAATCGCAGAGTGATGGAGTGCCGTGCAGCCCACCGGATTTGTGGGATACGGGCAAGGGGTTCCGAAATGCGAATGCTCAGATAGCGGTAATCGTTTTGTATTCCGATTTATATTTTCAGTCAGCGCGCCGGAAAAATCAAGCCAATTCATTCCCTCCCATGCCATGGCGAACGGCCTCCGTTGATCCGGATTGAATGACCAGGGATCAGTTTCCAGATCCCGGCGGCGTACCGTTTCGCAGCACCCTGCCATGCTGCGAGTTTGATCCGGCAGCAATTTTTTACAAGAATTCACCGTTGACATGATCTACCATATCCTTGATTATCCATGCATCCGTAATGGTAACCGGTATGGACGAACCATGAAAGCTGTCGAAAATGTTCAATACTGGCGGGCTCCTGATCTCGACGGACTGGAAACCTGCCAGGTCCGAAAAAGCCGCCACGCATTTCCCAGACATTCCCATGAGGGCATCTATGCCATCGGGCTCATGAAGGAAGGGCGCAGCTATTGTCTGGGACCGGAAAAAGGCAATTCCCTAGTCGCCCCCGGAGAAATCGCCCTGATCAATCCCGGTCAAATCCACTCGGGGGTCCCTCCACGGGACATCCACATCACATACCACATGCTTTATGTCAAAACAGGGTGGATGAAACAGGCCGCCAATGAAATGAATGAGCGAAATGATGCATTACCTGAATTCAAAGCCATGGTCATTCGGAACCCCAAGCTTTCAGCACTGATCGGTCGGGCCTGCGACTTGATTGCCCGGGATGGCGGGCGACTGAAAAGGGAAACTGCCGCTATGGAAGCATTAACCCGCCTGCTCTCTGAGTACGGAGGTGTTCGACGAACGCGGTTCCGCCAGAGTAATGAAAAACGGTCGATCCGACAAGCCAAAGAATTTCTGTCAGAGAACCTGGATCAAAAAATTTCCCTCGAGAATGCGGCCCGGGCAGTCGGGCTCAGCCGATATCACTTTCTACGAGTTTTCAAAAAAGAAACCGGCCTTCCGCCACATGTATTCAGAACCCAGCGGCGAATCGACCTGGCACGTACGCTATTGCGCCAGGGATCGCCCATTGCCCAGGTTGCGCTGGAAGTCGGTTTTAGTGATCAAAGCCATTTTACCCACAAGTTCAAGCAGTTTACCGGTGCCACACCGCGACAGTATGTCTCAACGACCAGCTGAAAAAACAGCTGAAAAACAATGTTAAACTGCAGCAATTTTATGCAATACGCTCAGCGTCCCTCCAGATAATCTTCCCCTTAAAGCCCCGCTGAAAAGCGGTCACGTGCTCAGCGTTCAAGGCATATTTTCAGAATTTCCGGTACCAGTGAACCGGAGGAGGGATCGTAATGGATAATACTCGAAGCCTGCCTGTCCGCTCCGCGACGGCGATAATCAAAATCCTGCCCCAAAACGACCTGCTGCCAGTGGCCGCAATCTTAGCCGCTGTATTTCTCTGGGGAGGCTCGTTTGCCGCCATGCGCGTGGCTGTAAAAGCTCTGAATCCCTGGACGGTCATGTGGTGCCGAATGATAACCGCTCTGGCTCTGCTGTTGCCGCTGACAGGGCGACTGCCCCACAGGAACTATCAGACAGGAGACTGGAAACTCCTGATTCCCATGGTCCTGACTCAGCCGTGTCTGTACTTTCTTTTGGAATCTTACGCACTGCGGTTTACCACATCATCCCAAGCTGGCATTATCTCTGCTTCCATCCCGTTGATAGTGGCGGTCGGGGCGTGGTTAGCATTTTCCGAAGCGCTCACCGGAAAAACCATCGCGGGCCTTTTCATCTCCATTGGCGGGGTGATTTACCTGACTCTGGCAAAAGGCCAGACAGGAATTGCCGACAGACCGCTTCTCGGCAATACACTGGAGCTGTTCGCCATGATCAGTGCTGCAATAAATATGCTCATTATCAAAAAACTCACGCACCGGTACAATCCCTGGACCCTCACAACCTTGCAGATTGTTGCAGGAGCTGTTTTCTTTATTCCCGGCGGATTTTTTCTTCCGAGCATCGGCAGCAAGGTCTGGACGCTGGAACTGCTGTTAAGTCTTGCGTTCTTAGGCGCTTTCGTCACATTGGGGGCCTTCGGTCTATACAACTGGGGAATCAGCCGCATTCCGGCTTATAGGGCATCAACCTTTATCAATCTGGTTCCGGTAAACGCCGTGGCAATCGGGTGGCTCCTGCTGGGTGAAAGGCTGTCGCCCATGCAATGCATCGCCGCGGTTGCGATAATTGGCGGGGTCTGGTTGAGCCAGCGACCCCGGGCGTCTTAGAGACTGTTTGAAATTTCAAATTTCAGAATTATATTCTGGCCGTTGAATTACTGAACCAGGCTATTTAGCCTAATGGATTCCAAATGAAGGAGTTATTTATCATGTACCGGTCTGATAGTCCGGCCGTTTCCAGTACAAAATCAAAAACTTGGCTACCGCTCCAGCGGAAGCGTAGAAAAAGTCGATGTCGGAGCAAACCGGGACGATGAGCGATGTGCACTCCGGTCCACCATACAGTTGTTGAAGTGAGTTGATCGCTCAATCGGTCCGGGCAAATACTCGTTGTCCGGATCATGCCAACCCTCCCCGGCCAGCCTCACCGACAAACGCTGCAGTTCGCAGCACACTATCAAATCTGCGTTTCTCAACTGGAGACAATTGATCCCGGCAAACCACTGATCGGTGGCGCCGCATAACAAGCCTCCAATCAAATCGGGAAAACTGATCTCACCCGGCGAAATCAAGCCTGATTCCGGGTGTGTGAGAGCCTGTTTGAAATCCGGAGAAATGCAATATTGTCCATAGCTTCCGAAAACACAGAAAAACTGAAACATGAGATACAGAAGCTCAAGCGGGAGAATGCCGCCTTACGCCGGAATGAAGAACGGCTGCATCATGCGCTTCAGGCTGGTCGACTGGGACTGTTTGACTGGGACATTACTACCGGCCAGAACTTCTGCACTCCCCGATATTTTGAAATATTCGGCATGAATGGCGATGCTGCCATGCCGTCCGAGAACGACTGGCTCAGCAAGGTGCATCCTGACGATCGGAAAAGGGTCCGATACGAGGTCCGCAGGGCCCTGGCAGGCAAAAAAACCTATGAAAGCGAGTACCGGATCCTGCGCCCGGGCGGATGGGTCCGATGGGTTGGAAGCCAGGCCAGAGTGTTCTTCAACACTGCCGGGGAGCCGTACCGGATGATTGGCACCGTAGCGGACATTACAGAACGCCGGAAGGCCGAAAAGTTCCTTGCCGATTCCGAACAGATTCTCTCTTTTCACATCCTTGAATGCACTCGTGGAGGAAGTCCTCCAGGAGCTTGAAATGCAGATTGAAACGTCCAAGCCCCGGGTTCACCTGGAGAACCTGCCGCAGATGAGTGTTGACAGAAATCAGATAAAACAACTCTTTCAGAACCTGATTTCCAACGCCATCAAATTTCGTAAACCGGACCATACGCCGGTAATTCACATCAAAAGCCGTAAAGAAGCAAACAGCTGGGTCATCACGGTGATCGATAACGGAATCGGTTTTGATCAGAAATACATCAACAAAATTTTCAGACCGTTTCAGCGTCTTCACGGACGCTTGACATACGAGGGCAGCGGCATGGGTCTGGCAATCTGTCGGAAAGTGGCCGAACGCCATGGGGGAACCATTTCGGCCCGAAGCAGTCCCGGCGAGGGAGCATCCTTTATAATACGACTGCCGCAGAACTAAGGAACGAGGATTTATTTAATTGCAAGAATATTGCGCAGGATGTTGGTTCATCTTCAAGGCGCGTCAGCTGTT
>ENA-ORCT01000535-ORCT01000535.1-marine-metagenome-genome-assembly--contig:-NODE-535-length-17804-cov-3.459976_pt1 | contig 17804 bp, 17 predicted proteins | sample MGYA00248632_ERZ508511 | MGnify/ENA primary metagenome ERZ508511 (study PRJEB26182, sample SAMN06268839) | marine metagenome | isolation source: Tt an P1-techrep anaerobic enrichment on pine from sediment...
AAGTAATCGGTGTATCGGCCAGCACCTCGTCCAAAATTTCCGTGAGGTTTCTGTTGATAAATTTTGCCGAAACCTGAGCATCAACATCAATTTTCCCATTGTAGAAAAACCGAAATTCACTTTGATCTTCAATATTCCGAAGAATACTCTCAATTGATGTGTTATCGGCAACCACCGTTAATTTAGTCGATTGCGAATAACTTTCAGAAGCCAAACTTCCTAAGAATGTTACACATAGGAAAAGAATCGTTAGTCTCATTTTTCTAAAAATTTGGTAAAACAATGGCCTAAAGCCATTATTGCATCGCTTTTTTTTCATAGTTTTGAAAATTGGTTTAATGAACTACATGATTTAAACTATTTACAGAAGAGGTGGGAACCGCAACTTTCCGCCTCTTCGTTTTTTAGAGCTACATCTGCTTTTTCATATTGACGTTTTTATTTTGATTTAGTTTTTTTCAATTCTCAGTGTTCTTGTTTGCTGATCGTAGTTGTATTTTACGGGCATCGAACGGCGAATCAATTCCATCACCTCACTCAGGGTTTCCATCTCAATGGTGCCTGTAAACCAAAGGTCCTTAATTTCTTCATTATCAATCTCGATATTGACATTATACCATCGCTCCATTCGCTTGGCTACTTTTTCAAACGGCTCCCGGTAAAAAATGAGTTTCCCATCTTTCCACGAGGTGAAAAATTCTGTTTCAACGCCTTGAATTTCAAGTTGATTTTGATCATTAAGAAAAGCTTGTTGTCCTGGTGCCAGGGTAACTGCCCGTTCTGCATTAACCTTAATATTGACTACCCCCTCAACCAAGGTAGTCTGAAAATCATCATCGGTATACGCTTTCACATTAAACGAGGTTCCAAGCACTTTCACATCGCCATAGGGCGTCGAAACCACAAAGGGGTTTCTGCTTTTAACCACATCGAAATAGGCCTCCCCTTCGAGCTGAATGCTGCGCTGTCCCTTAAAATTGAAAGGATAACTCAGTTTTGACCCGGAGTTCAGCCAAACGGTTGAACCATCGGGCAAGGTAAATTTCGATTTCCCGCCGTAGGGTATCGAGATTTCCTGGACCTGCTGATCGGTTGCGAAAAACTCAGAACGAACAAAATAAATCGCGCTGGAAATCAGCAATCCGAGGATAAAAGCCGCAGCCATGGACAAAAATTGTTTGTGAAAAGTGCTTTTTGACAATCCGCCTTGCTCTGCCTGTATCGGGCTAACCTTTGACTTGAACCGATTCCATTGAGCATTCACCTCCGGGTCTTTAGACTGAATGACTTGTTGCTGAAGCTTTTTTTGTTTGCTTAAAAATAGCGCTCTAAATTCCTCGTCGGTCTTGACTCTCTGCAACAGTTCCATTTCTTGCGCTGCCGACAATTTCCCTTGCATAAAAAGGAAAATCTCTTGATCATATTTTGGCTTGTTCTGCATTATATTCTTGCCTTTCTAATGGTAATACAAGAATGTACAGCTTTTTACCAACCTAAGATCAGATCTTTTTCAAATTTAAATTTTAAAAGATTAGAAATAAAGACTTTAAATCAGATCAACAAGTGGTTTTTTCAAATTTTGAATGGAACACAAAAAACAATAAAAGCCCCGGCGTCAAATTCTCGCGGGCAATGGCCATGCCTCTGGCCAGATGTTTATCGACCATGGTCATTGAAATTTGAAGCGCTTCGGCAATCTCCCGGTTTTTCTTTCCGTCCAGCCATTTCATACGAAAAACACGGCTGCATTTCGCCGGCATAAGCTCAATGATCCGGTTCAATTCCTGATATAACAATTCTTCCATTGAAACGAAGTGTCCACTGTTTTCAAAGCTAATATGATACAGTTCCTCAGACGAAGAAAGCACTTGATGATGAATATATTTCTCTTCAACAATCCGGTGCTTGAGGATATTTAAACACCGGTTTCTTATAAGCGTAAAAACAAAAGACGAAATATTTCGCTCACTATTCAAGAGCTTTTGATCTTCCCACAATTGGTAAAACACGTCCTGAACAACATCGTTGGCTTCGTCGTGACTGCCAAGAAATGAATAGGCGTAACTTTTTAATCGTGGATAATACAACCTGAATAATTCTTCGAAGACTTCTAAATTGTTCTTCTGCAAAAAATCACGTTTTAAGCTACGTCCTTTCATTGTCCGGTGAGGCATTGAATTTCCAAAATAATGGAATTGAAGCCGATTTTCAAAATTTGTCATGATTTTACCCCCAGCCAAAAGCCGAACTGGTTTGAAATATTTTCTTATTAAAAATGGTGTTACCGCATCACTAGCGACAGCTTCTTCTTGACATTGCAACCTGCTGTTACAAGACTCTTCATCTTAAAAAAACAAACGCAGAAGCAACAAAATTTTACCGAGCCGGGCGCAAACTGAAAATCGGGAAAAAGGAAGAAAAGAGAAACTCAAAACCAGTTATTTTTATCAACTACCAGCATTTTATGCCGAAAAAATTGTTTCACTCGGATTTGCGTTTTAATATTGTTTATTGTATTGTTTGATCAACTATATTTGAAGCCCAAATAAAATTCGTTTAATGCAAAAAGCAGATAGATAACTATGAGAAAATGGCGCATAGAAGATACCGAAGAACTCTATAATATCAATGGTTGGGGAATCAACTATTTTTCAGTTAACGAGAAAGGGAATGTGGTGGTTACCCCCCAAAAAGAAGGAGTTCAGATTGATTTAAAAGAATTGATTGACGAGTTGCAGGTGCGGGATGTTGCAGCTCCCATGCTGATTCGCTTTCCGGATATTTTGGACAGCCGGATTGAAAAAATGTCCAACTGTTTTAAAATTGCAGCTAAAGAATACAATTACAAAGCCCAAAATTTCATCATCTACCCCATTAAAGTCAATCAGATGCGGCCGGTTGTGGAGGAAATTGTCAGTCACGGCAAAAAATTTAACATTGGATTGGAAGCCGGTTCCAAACCCGAATTGCATGCGGTTATCGCTACCAACACCAACAACGACTCTCTGATTATCTGCAATGGGTACAAAGATGAAGATTACATAGAATTGGCTCTGCTTGCCCAAAAAATGGGACGGCGAATTTATATCGTAATCGAAAAGCTGAATGAGCTCAAGCTGATTGCCCGCATTGCCCGACGGTTGAAAATCAAACCCAATCTGGGTATCCGCATTAAACTGGCCAGCTCGGGTAGCGGAAAATGGGAAAACTCAGGTGGCGACGTCAGCAAATTTGGACTCACATCGAGCGAACTGCTTGACGCCATGGAGTATTTGCGTGAAAGCGAATTAAAAGATTGCCTGAAACTGGTTCACTTTCATATTGGAAGCCAGGTCAATAAGATCCGGCGCATTAAAATTGCCTTGCGCGAAGCCTCACAATTTTACGCACAGATGTGCCTGAATGGTTTCAACATTGAATTTGTAGACATTGGCGGCGGTTTGGGGGTAGATTATGACGGCACCCGCTCAGCCAATAACGAAAGCAGTGTCAACTACAGCATTCAGGAATATGTCAATGATGCAATTTCGACCATGGTTGACGTCAGCGATAAAAACAACCTACCTCACCCCAACATCATTACCGAATCGGGACGTTCACTGACCGCCCACCACTCGGTGCTGGTTTTTGAGGTGCTGGAGTCCGCTTCACTGCCTGAGTGGGATGAAGAGGAAGAACCGCAAACAGACGATCATGAACTGGTGAAAGAGTTGTATTCGCTGTGGGACACGATTAACCAGCCGCGTATGTTGGAAATTTGGCACGACGCTCAGCAAATACGCGAAGAAGCACTCGACCGTTTCAGCCTCGGATTGCTCGACCTGAAGACCCGTGCACAGGTAGAACGATTGTTTTGGTCGCTTGCACGCGAAATTCAAAAAATGACTGGCAAAATCAGGCACGTACCAGAAGAATTAAATCAACTGGAAAAACTACTGGCTGATAAATATTTTTGCAACTTTTCACTGTTTCAATCTTTGCCTGACTCTTGGGCCATCGATCAGATTTTCCCAATTATGCCGCTTCACCGGCTCGATGAAAAACCCGACCGGGCAGCCACGATACAAGATATTACATGCGACTCGGATGGCAAAATCGACAACTTCATTTCGACCCGGAATCTGTCGCATTATTTGCCTGTGCATAAATTAAAAGCAAAAGAGCCCTACTACATCGGAGTATTTTTGGTCGGTGCCTACCAGGAAATTCTGGGCGACTTGCACAACTTATTTGGCGACACCAATGCCGTACATGTTTCTGTTGACGGGGATGGTTATTCCATCGATCAAATTATTGACGGAGAAACCGTCGCCGAAGTGTTGGACTACGTTCAATACAATCCGAAAAAAATGGTGCGCTCCGTAGAAACCTGGGTAACTTCGTCGGTGAAAGCCGGAACAATTTCGGCAACCGAAGGAAAAGAATTTCTGTCGAACTACCGTTCAGGCCTTTATGGTTACACTTATTTGGAATAGCAGGAAATACAACTCAAATACAAAGGCCTTTCAGCAATGGAGGGCCTTTTTGTTTTTCGTCGTCCTGTAATTTTTCAGGCAAATCGCATACTAAAAAGGAAAGCCAAACACGTACAACAATGAAATTTAAATGGCTATTGCTATTTTCCCTGCTTCTTGCCTTTTCATGCGAAAAAGAACAAGGCCAGCTAATCGAAATTTCCGCTGATAAGAAAGCCGGATTCCACTTTCCTTATTTTCTGTATCTCCCGGAAAACACAGATTCAGCCGATGTGCAAATTCTGATTGTTGAACCCAACAACTCGGGCTTTACCAGCGATGCCTTTGATGAACACCTTGAAAAAGCCAGTCGGCTTGCATCCAAAGACTTTTACTTGGGTAACTTTTTAGCCCGGAAACTCAATTATCCGTTACTGGTTCCGGCATTTCCGCGGCCGGCAGAAAACTGGCATATTTACACCCATTCGCTCGATCGCGATGCCATGAATCAAAAGGGAAACGATCTGGAGCGGCTGGATCTGCAATTGCTGGCCATGATTGAAGATGCACAAATCCGGCTAAGGGCGATGGGCTACTCCTCCCGGCAAGAGTTTTTGCTGACCGGTTTCTCCGCTTCCGGAACCTTTGCCAACCGCTTCTCGATGATCCATCCCGAACGGGTTTTGGCTGTTGCTGCCGGCGGCCTAAACGGATTGCTCATGCTTCCAACCGACAGTCTGGAGGGACACGCCATGAACTATCCATTGGGAACCTGTGATTTCATCGATCGCTTTGGAAAAGCATTTCAACGAGAAGCCTTTCAACAAATGCCCCAGCTTTGGTTTATGGGTGAGTTGGACAACAACGACGCCATCCCATATGCCGATGGTTATGATGAGGATGAACGGAATCTGATCTATCAAAAACTCGGAGAGCCCATGCAGCCTGACAGATGGACCAATTGCGCCCTTCAATATCAAAAAAATCATATCGGAGCTGAAATAAAAACTTATCCCGACATTGGTCATGAACACCCGGAAACTGTCAAGCTCGATGTTTTGGAATTCTTTAAATCGGCAATCGGTCAGGCCAATCACTGATCAACTTTAAACTAGCCCATCGGAATTCAACAAGACCGATAAAAACCAAGTGCCCAGTTTATCCGTTACCTGTTCAAAGAAAATATGCATGATGCAAAAGTCGATTTTTGAAATTTCAAAAATGGATTGTCCTTCGGAAGAAAATCTGATCCGCATGAAGCTGGATTCAATAGGTGCCATCAAACAGCTTGAGTTTGATCTTCCCCATCGCAAATTGACTATTTTTCACGAAGGGCAAATCGATCAGATTGAGCAATCCATCAGTGAGCTAAAGCTGGGTGGCAAAAAGCTGAGAACCGAAGAAACAAGGCAGGATTCATTCAGCGACGAAACGCAACAGCGCGAATTGCTATGGGCTGTTTTGGCCATCAACTTCGCCTTTTTTATTTTGGAGATGACCACGGGAATCCTTTCAAAATCGATGGGACTCGTGGCCGACAGTCTCGACATGCTCGCCGACTCCTTCGTTTATGGCATCAGTCTGCTGGCCGTTGGCAGCAGTTTACTTCGTAAAAAGAAAATCGCCCGGCTAGCCGGTTATTTTCAAATTGTTCTAGCCATTATTGGGTTTATAGAGGTGGTTCGCCGTTTTTTAGATCCTGAAAAGATGCCCGACTTTTCAACCATGATTGTAGTTTCTGCACTGGCACTGATCGCCAATGGAGTTTGTCTTTACCTGCTGCAAAAATCGAAAAGCAAGGAAGCCCATATGCAAGCCAGCATGATTTTTACATCGAACGACGTGATCATCAATTTTGGGGTGATTGTGGCCGGCGTACTCGTCAACTGGCTCCAATCGAACAAACCCGACCTGGTTATCGGATCCATTGTCTTTGTGCTGGTCATCCAGGGAGCGATCCGTATTTTAAAGCTCGGAAAATAAAATCAAGGAAACCATGCAACAGCTACTTCAGCAAATAGCATCCTGCCAGGTTTGTTCCGATTTTTTGCCTTTGGGCGCACGCCCCATTGTTACGGCAAGCCCAAAGAGCAAAATCATGATCGTTGGGCAAGCGCCTGGGCTGGCGGTTCATCAAAGCGGCATTCCGTGGGACGATAAAAGCGGCGACAACCTTCGGCAATGGCTGCAAGTTGACAAACTGACTTTTTACGATCCGGATCAAATCGCACTGGTTCCCATGGGGTTCTGCTATCCGGGCAAAGGCAAATCGGGTGATCTGCCGCCCCGCAAAGAATGCGCCCTGCTTTGGCACCAAAGAATGCTTGAGTACATGCCAAAAATAAAACTCATCATTCTGGTCGGTCAGTATGCTCAGCGTTATTACCTGGGCGGACGGACGTGCCGAACGCTCTCCGAAACGGTTCGTCATTTTGAAGATTATCTGCCCCGGTACTTCGTCCTTCCCCACCCGTCGCCGCGCAACAACATTTGGAAAACCAAAAACGAATGGTTTAGCCAGTCGGTGCTTCCTATCCTGCAAAGCACTGTAAAAGAAATTCTTCAACCAACTGATACCTAAAAGGCTTCCTTTTTATACTTTCTTGCATCAAACAGAAAGCTTTTTCAGGTGTTGAATGGGATAAATTAATTACTTTAGAAAACAAAAAAATAACTAACTATGGATGAGTTTTTGGCCGCACGATTACAAATGGCCGTCTCGCTCGGGTTTCATATCGTTTTTGCATGTATTGGCATGGTTATGCCTTGGTTTATGTTTGTAGCCGAATGGAAATGGCTCAAGACAAAAAACCCGGTTTACCTTGATTTGGCAAAGGCTTGGGCAAAGGGCGTAGCTATCTTTTTTGCGGTTGGCGCTGTTTCAGGAACCATGCTTTCATTTGAACTGGGCATGCTTTGGCCAACTTTTATGGAACATGCAGGTCCCATTTTCGGCATGCCTTTTTCGTGGGAAGGAACGGCCTTTTTTGTTGAAGCGATTGCCTTGGGACTTTGGCTCTACGGATGGAATCGCCTGAATGACAAGGTACATTTATACACCGGAATGATCGTTGGTATCGCCGGCGTTGCGTCCGGAATTTTTGTTATCTCAGCTAATGCCTGGATGAACGCACCGGCAGGATTCGACTGGATCGACGGACAGGCTTACAATATTGATCCGGTGGCGGCCATGTTCAATAAAGCCTGGTTTGCCCAGTCACATCACATGATCATCGCTGCTTTTTCGGCTACCGGATTTGCCGTTGCCGGAGTTCACGCCCTGCTTTTCATGAAAAACCGGCTGGAGATCCATGCCAAAGCGCTGACCATTGCCCTGGCGTTTGCTTCGGTTGCTGCTTTCCTTCAACCCTTGAGTGGCGACCACGCAGCCAAAAACGTCGCCAAACTGCAACCCGCCAAGCTGGCTGCTTTTGAATCGCATTTTGAAACGCAAAAGTCAGCACCTCTCATCATTGGAGGTATTCCGGATGTGGAAAAAAGAGAAGTCAATTTCGCCATCAAAATTCCGGGAGCTTTAAGCTTTCTGGCTCACGGTGACTTCAATGCTGAAGTTAAGGGACTGGAAGAATTTCCGGAGGAAGAATGGCCACCAGTTCCCATTGTTCATTATTCGTTTCAACTGATGGTCGCCATTGGTATGTTCCTCATGCTGCTGGCTGTTATTTTTTTGGCCGGAACCTATAAATGGAAACACTGGCTCGAAAAACGCTGGTGGTTCTTGCTGCTCGTTATTGCCACTCCGCTCGGTTTTATCGCCATTCAAGCCGGATGGGTCGTTACCGAAGTTGGACGTCAGCCCTGGATCATCTACGGAATCATGAAAACCAAAGATGCGCTGACCCCGATGCCTGGAATTCAATACACTTTCTACATCATTTCGGCGGTCTACTTGCTGTTGAGCTTCGTCATCGTCTGGCTGATGAGTCGTCAAATCAAAATGCTTCAATTTAAATACCTGAAACATGACTGAAATAATAATACTCATACTTGGAATCTCCCTATTGCTCTATGTCCTGCTCGGTGGAGCTGATTTTGGAGGCGGAATCCTCGAACTGATTTCGCGCGGAAAAGCTTCGGGCATTGTATCGCGGGCCATTGCTCCGGTTTGGGAAGCCAACCATATGTGGCTCATATTGGTTGTGGTGATTTTGTTTGTCGGATTTCCAACGGTTTACTCCACCGTTTTGACGGCTTTGCACATCCCGGTTTTGCTGGTTTTGATCGGTATCATCCTGCGTGGATCAGCTTTTACTTTCAGGCACTATGACATTGAAGAAGAAACCCCAAAAGCGATTTATTCTTCAATATTTCGATACTCCAGCTTGTTTACCACCTTTTTTCTGGGGGTAACAACCGGTGGCATTATTCTGGGTGACATCACGCTCGATTACTCTCAAGGTTTTTACGCGGTTTACCTCAATCCATGGCTCAACTGGTTCTCGCTTAGCCTGGGAATTTTTTTGGTGATTCTGTTTGCTTTTTTGGCAACCATTTACACCTTGGGTGAAACCAAAGAACAACGACACGTTGAACAATTCACCAAAATTGCCAAATACCTGATTATTGCTCTGGTAATGACAGGCGCCCTGGTTTTTGCTACGGCCGAGCTGGAGGGACATCCCCTTTTCTTTGAATTCTACCATTCCATTCCAAGCATGGTTAGTGTCGTGCTGGCCACATTGGCTTTGCCGCTGTTATGGATTAACCTCAGACGGAACAACCGCCAGATGCTGCGGCTGATTGCCGGCTTTCAAACCACCATGATCGTACTGGGATGGTTTGCCATCCAATTTCCGGTACTGGTCAAAATCAACGATGGCATGGACATTACCGTTCAAAGTTCGATTGCTCCAAAGCAAACCCAGCTGCAACTGCTTATTGCACTGATTGTCGGTGTTTTGGTCGTTTTTCCTTACATGGGCTACCTTTATAAAACGTTCAAGTTTGGAAATAAGGCTTCGGACAAGCAAAAGGCGAGCTAAACGATACGCCGGTTACGAACTTGAATATTGGACAGTGAGACCAGGGTATATGCCAGAGCAGCGCAAACCATCACCCAAAGAAAACCAGCTTCAACCGAAATCAGGATTGCCAGACTGGTGCTTACCACCGATGCGCAGCCATTGACAGCCCACGCCCATGGAAGCGCTGACGGTTGCCGCCTGCTGATGTCTGTCAAACCGAGTGGCAAAGGCAAGCCCATAATCACGCCCGGAATGCCAACAATGACGACCAGCAGTCCAAGCTTGACCAACAAATGATACGAATTAAAAGCACGTAAAACAGCGGTCAGGCTGAAAGCGTAAATAAGAAGAACCACTGCGATGGCAAGGCTGGCAGCCATGAGGTTTTTCGCAGTGAGGCGGATGCGCGAAGAAAAGTAACTCCCGATTCCTGAGGAAAGCAACATGAGGCTAATTACACCGGATGCAGCATAAATCGGATGCCCGAGAAAAGGAGTAAACTGTTGGATAAAGACCATTTCGGCCAACATGTATCCCAAGCCAATCCCGCCAAAATATAGAAAAGTTCTGAACTTTCGTGTCAACTTAAACGAAGAAGGAACCAGGGGCAATAAAATAAAAACCAGCGAAGCTGCCACCAGCAATAAAAAAGTCAGCCAAATAACCACGTAGCCCAACTCCATAAAAGGCACCGCTTCCGTTCCAAAAAATTGATTCAGCTCACCTAACCTCCTTAACTTCAGGTATTGAAAAAAATAAGGCTGGTTATCGGTAGCCGGCTCAATGCGAAAAGCATAGTCCTGGTAAAGCGAATCAGCCGAACCGTTAACCAGCTGATCAACGGCCTCAAAAAACCAGGGATCATCCAGTTGGTTAAAGTACTCACGGTCAAATTCCTTTTGAACCGGCAAAAGTAGCGGATCAAAAGACAAACGCCCACAAAATTCGCGGATCACGGAATCCTCTGCCTGGGTAAAAGCGGACTTTTTCAACACAAACGTAATGGTACTCCAACTGCGGACAGCAGCCAGGTGCTTTCCTTTGTCCTCAACTTCCGATTCAAGCAAATCCGACAAGGTCGCCAAAACCTTCAACGGGTTACGCACAGGGTAATCCATCCAGCAAGTGATGCTGATCAGTCCGGTGGATGACAAGCGTTGCCACAACTCGCCAAATGCTTCACGGGTAAGATCGTAGCGTTGCTCCAGGGCATTCAAACCCGAAGAACCAAAAAACGAACCAATCTCCGGCAGTTGAATCAGATCATACGACTTTTGGCTGCTTTGCACAAACGTGCGCGGTTCAAGCAAGTGCATCTCCACGGCCGGATCATCCAATAAGTGATTGGTTGAATCAGCAAAATCTCCTTGCAAAAGGGCAACCAGCAACCGATTCGACTCAACCACATCGACCTGACCAAGCCTGTACGACAAGGCAAGGCTTAGCAATTCGCCGGTGCCACTGCCTAAAATCAAGGCCTTTTCAGGCTGCCGGAACAGATAAGGCAAAGCGTTGGTGGTGTATTGCAAAATAGACTGAGCATCAGAAGCTGGCTTGGGAAGAAAAACCCCCACCCCATTTCCGTTATTGAAAACACCGGGGCGCGAAGGAACAGACTCTTGATAGGTGAGACTTAAGCCAGGGGCATAACGCAGTACAGGTGAACTCACCACTTCAAGTAACCCATAGGGACTGAAAGACCGACTGACCACCCCGGCGCCCGGAAGCAACAAGGTTTTCTCAATGTCTTTGTACTGTGATCGAACCAACTTTGGACGGTCGGTGTTCATCACAAACAACACAGCCACACACAACCAAAAAAGCACCCGGCTCCGGCTGTGTGCACGCCCCACCGAGCCTCCCACCAGCGGAAAAACAGATAGTACTGCGGGTAAACTGGCCGGTGGAAACAGCCACATACAGGCCAGTGCCACCAAACCACCCAAGCCCGACCCCAGCAAGTTGGCGAAATAAAGCTTGCCAATGTCTCCGGCATACCGAACAAAACTCAGTCCAATAGCCAGCGCACCAAAAAAGAAAGGTAACAGCAAAAACAGGCAGGTCAGTGCCAGGCGCGCCAGGTGACGGCGATCACTAAACAGCAGGTAGGTATCGAACCGAAAAAGATCAATCTGAATAACAACTGTTGATAAGGCGATGGTGACAGCAGTGAGCAAAAGCAAAGCCGGATAAACCGCTGCAAAATGGTTCAGCAGCCTTTGCCTGAAAAATGCAAGGAAGGTTCCGGAAGCGCCAAAGCCCAACAGCGCCAACGAAATAATAAGATGGGCAAAATGATACCACTGGGTGACAGAGAAAATTTGCATCAAGGCCAATTGAAAAGCAATGAGCGAGGCAGAGACCAGGCCAATCCCAATTCCAGTGCGGGTGCTATTCAACGATTCCGCTTTAGTCATTTTCGCGGGTAAATGGGACAAACCGTACCGGAAGCAGGTTTTCGGTTCTAACTTGCTGGTTTTTCTTTTCCACCAGTTTCAATTGTTGCACCTGGAAGGGCGACCCAACCGGAATCACCATCCTTCCCCCTTCCTTCAACTGCTGAATCAATGGTGGTGGAATAAAGTTGGCGGCAGCGGTTACCACGATGGCATCAAACGGCCCGGCTGCCTCCCAGCCATGATAGCCATCACCTATTCTTACATGGACATTATCGTAATGCAAATCCCGTAAGCGTTCGGTTGCCTCCTTGCCAAGCTCTTCAACAATCTCAATGGTATAAACGGAGTCTACGATCTCGGCCAGCACTGCAGCCTGGTATCCCGACCCGGTTCCAATTTCCAACACTATGAACCCGGGCTCCGGGCGAATCAGTTCGGTCATCAATGCCACAATGTAAGGTTGCGAAATGGTTTGCCCGTAACCTATCGGAAGTGGCCCGTCCCGGTACGCTTCACTTTGATAGTTAGCCGGAACAAACCGGTGACGCGGAACCGCACGCATGGCATCCAATACAGGTTTGGAACGGATATCCCGGCTTTCGATCTGCTGACGAACCATCAGTTTCCGGGTTCGCTCATAAGGATCCTGCTGGGCCTTGCCGTTCAGAGCAAAAAGACTGATTCCAGCCACACAAACAGACAAGAAGATCTTTGACATCATTGCTAATTCTATTCGTTTTCTATAGTTGCATGTACGAAACAAAAAACCGGAGGTTATCCGTCTGCAAATCTGAATTGACAATCGCATTGAACTGCTCAAGGACCCTTAACCTGAGTCCGCTCCGAAAAGTCGCCCGATGAATAATCTTGCAAAATACCGTGATGTCTCTATCTTACAAATCAGTTAGTTGTGAATTGATCGGATGACTAAAATCGCTGGTATTTGATTTGCCAAAGTAAGCGCTTAACTTTGATCATCCACTCTGGTATTAGGTTATTTTTTTGATTTCAGTTTTATTTCAAAAAAGAAAGGAGAACCGATGATCACTAAATTTGCTCTACTGGCCCTGTTTGGCATTGGCATGGCGCATGTTGAAGGCGTGGTGGTGGTTTACCTGCGTAAGGCGATTGGCTTGCTCGATCCGGAGACAGACAACCGGCAGGCACTCGAAAAAGTACCCCGCCGCCTGATTAACATTGAAATGACGCGCGAAGCAGCAACCATCGTCATGCTGGGAACACTGGCCTGGCTGGTTGGCGCAAGCTGGATGGAAAGAATCATGGTCTTTTTGTGGACCTTCGCTTTCTGGGACCTATTCTATTATGGATCGCTGTACGTACTCATCCGTTGGCCGCCCAGGCTCACCACAACCGATGTGCTTTTTCTTATCCCCCGCCCATGGATTGCGCCGGTTTGGTTTCCGATTGGTGTTTCTTCACTCACCATCATTTTGATCGCCCTGTTGTATGTTCTTCCGTTTTTCTAGTGCTGTTGAAAATACGCTCTGATGAATCTGAAAAAACCTCAAAAATCAACTTTAACATTCTGAAAAAAAATGAAAACACCCTTCACAACGAGCCAATTTTTTCAGGTATTTGAAAACTACAATTCCTCGCTGTTTCCCGTTCCCATCCTTATTATGCTGCTGGGACTGGGTACCTTGGTTTTACTCCATTCGAAAAAAACCAAAAAAGACAAACTCATTGGAAGCTTTCTGGGTTTACTCTGGATTTGGAACGGATTGGTTTATCACCTCCTGTTTTTCACCGACATCAATCCGGCGGCCTGTCTTTTCGGCGGCATCTTTATTTTGCAGGGCTTACTTCTGCTGGTCCAGACCTTTAAAGATCGTCTCAATTTTACATTTCATTCTCTTGCCAAAAATGCAATTGGCTATTTCCTGATCGTTTTTGCACTCTTTGTTTATCCTTTGATTGGCTATTTAGTTGAAGGATCAATGGTCCGTACCATTACGCTGGGGCTCCCCTGCCCTTCAACCATTTTGACTTTTGGTTTTTTTCTGATGACGGATGCAAAATTCCCCAAATACCTGTTGATCATCCCAACAATTTGGTCCATCATTGGGATAAGCGCTGTTGCAAACTTTGGTGTTTATCAGGATTTAATGCTCCCAATTGCGGCCTTGTTGGCAAACTTCATATTGATAAGAAGGAAAAGGATAGTTGGATGATCGATACCGATCACGTCCATCAAATATATTGAGACCAAAGACATCAAGCAAAACAGTCGTTCATTTGTTAAAATAAGCGCATGGTCTGGACAAACAGGCTGAGGCTTAACTGAAAAAGCAATGAAATGAAAAAAATGACTGTCATTCTTGTCCTGCTTTCGGCTGTTGGTTCCGTCGCCGGGCAAATCAACCCGGATGACGCCCGGCAATTTTTGGGAACGCTTTCTGAGGCGAAACGCCAGCGGGTACAATTACCCTTTGAAGATTCATCGAGAAGCCGTTGGCATTACCTGCCGGCCTCCAGCTTTACCCGGGCGGGTGTTAGTTTAGGCGAGCTGGACAGTGGGCAGCGCCAATTGCTTTTCAGTTTATTGAAAAGCCACCTGAGTGAAACCGGCTACAACAAAACACAAAAAATTCTGGAGCTGGAAAGAATTCTGGGCGAGCTGGAGAACAACCCCACTTACCGCAATACCGACCATTATTTTGTGGCCGTCTATGGTGAACCAAACGAGACTGGTATATGGGCTTGGTCGTTTGAAGGGCATCACCTGTCATTGAATTTTACAATCGCCGGAGATAAAATTTCAATGGCCCCCAGATTTATGGGCGCCAACCCTGCCGTTATTCCCAAAGGAAAGCGAAAAGGAGAAAAAACTTTGGCGCGCGAAGAAGACCTGGCTTTTAAACTGCTCCACGCCTTACCCGAAAACCAGCGACAGCAGGCTATCTTCCGCAAGCGAGCCTATTGGGACATCACCACCTCCAACGAAAGTCAGGTGGAACCGCTGGAGCAGGCGGGCATCCTGCTGAAAGATCTGGCACCTGCGCACCAAGCCATTTTGCTTGAGCTGATTGATGAATACCTGGCTTCGATGCCAGCTGAGCTAGCCACCAAACGTATGAACCTGCTGAAAACCGAGGAGTTTGACCTAATCAGCTTTGGATGGGCCGGTGGCACGCAACCCGGAGAGCCGCATTACTACCGGGTACAGGGAAAAACTTTTCTGATTGAGCTGGATAACACGCAAAACGAAGCCAATCACATCCATTCTGTTTGGCGCGATTTTGATGGTGATTTTGGGCGCGACCTCATCCGGAAGCATTATGAAAATTCCAGTCATCACGATCATAAATGAAGATAGGAAACCCGAAAGTTTGCAGTCAGTTGAATCTGGAGCGCCATTATTCCGTTTTTTGCTCGGCAGCTTTTGCAGGCCCCTTGTCTTTCGGGCCTCGCTTATAAATGATCAATCCATTGAGGAAATTTCGTAATATTTGATCCTGAAGCGGCTTGTAATTGGGATGTTCTGCATTCCGGAAGAAAGCTCCCAGTTCACTTTTTGTAACCTGATAATCCACCAGCTTTAAAATTTCGACGATATCATCATCACGTAACTTCAGCGCCACACGTAATTTCTTCAGAATATCATTGTTTGTAAGAGGCATCGCTTGTTTTTTTGAATTGAAAGTTGATTCTCATTTTTCTGTTTGTCTGCTTCCGATCTGATCGCAGGCAAGCCAGTTCACAAAAGTAGTAGATTAAACCGGATTAGAGGCTTCCGGCATCGGCTTGTTGTTCAAATCAGAAAAGGAAAAATCAGTCCCCATCACATTGGCTCCAAAACCCGCAAGCTTTAAACCGCACTCATGTGCATGAGCGTCAAATTCTGGAGGCTGGAAACATTGCCCATGCCATGAACGGCAAATCCCAAATGCGGGAAAGCTCGCGCACGGTATGAATGATGAAATTCCGGAAGCGGAAACGTGCATTCATGGCGTGAATGATGAAATCCCGGAAGCGGAAACGTGCATTCATGGCGTGAATGATGAAATCCCGGAAGCGGAATGGGGTATTCATGGCATGAATGGTGGAATCCAGGAAGTTGGACAGCGTGCTTATGGTATGAGGGGAGCCACAGAAAGTTGGAAATCTTCGCCATGGCTTGGCCGACAAAATCCCCAGGGATCTTCACGGCATGGTAAGTCTGGTGATTTACGGCAAGATAACAAACGAGCGAATGAGCTCGATAGGTCCTGGACAAATTAAAGTCAACCGATCCAAGCTTTTTAATTCAACTAAAAAGCCTACTTGTCCTCCTTCCATGAGATGGTTACCTGTTGCGCACCCCAATCCAGCGCCGCCTCCACGTCGTTTCCCATATAAATATCAATTCGCTGGGTCCAGCGCCGGTTCATCTTATCGAGTACCCGGTAGGTTCCGGGCAGCCCTTCAATTTTCACCTTGGTATCGTAATCCAAGCCTTCGGGAATCAGATCGCGCGACACGGCGATGCATTTCATACCTGGCTCCAGGGTATCGCCCCAGGCCGTAATATTTTCGTGGTCGGGGTGCGTTTGTGATCCGATTGAGTTGTAAGCTGTAGCAACGACCTCCATGGTCCTCACCGTTCGTCCGGCACAACCACCAAACAGCAATCCAAACCCCATCGCCCCAACGATGAGCCACTTCAACCATGATAGACTTGTTGTTTTCATCCGATTCTAAGACTTGTCCTATTAAAAGAAAGCCTTCAAACCGGCTCATTGTTCAATCGGAACATTCTTGCGCCCCAGCCGGGTGTTACTCGAAGGGGCTGAAAAAAGGGGTTAAGACATCAGAAATCGGTCTACTTCACCCCGGCCAGTTCGGCATGACGGAAGCAGCTAACCAAATGGTCATTGACCATGCCGGTAGCCTGCATGTGTGCGTAAATAATGGTGGATCCCACAAACTTAAAACCCCGCTTCTTCATGTCTTTGCTGATTTTGTCGGAAAGTTCAGTCCGGGCGGGTAGTTCTTCCAACTTTTCGAAATGATTCACGATGGGCTTAAAATCCACAAAGGACCAGATGTAGTGGTCGAACGATCCAAATTCCTTTTGCACTTCCAAAAACCGTTTGGCATTGTTCACGCTGGTTGCTACCTTTAGTCGATTTCGAATGATGCCTTCGTTTTGCAGAAGTTCCTGCATTTTCGCCTCATCGTAGGCTGCCACCTTCACCGGGTCAAAATTGTCATACGCCAGCCGGTAATTTTCACGCTTACGCAAAACCGTCAACCAACTCAGTCCGGCCTGCACACCTTCGAGCAACAGAAATTCAAACAACAGCTGATCGTCGTGTAAAGGGACGCCCCATTCGGTATCATGGTATTCCATGTACAAATCATTTTTCAGGCACCAGTCGCATCGTTTCATTGGATCGATTTTTGTTAAAAATTCAAAATTTGAATAAAAATACGAAAAACATCGTCACTCGGCTTAGAATATTCGTTTTGCTCTTTGTAAATTGCGCCACACTAAAAAAACGAAAACTGACAACCCGAGAGATAATAGCCATTCGTTTGAAAGACATCCAAATTAGAACGATATGGTATGCAAGCTGATGCTGAAAAAAGGGATGATCACATTGGCGGAAAGACTTATAAATAGATGAAAATCAAATTATCACTTATATTCCTGCTCCTTTCAAACTTGGCCTTTAGTCAGTTGAACATTAGTCACTACATTCGTGTGGGACAAACCCGCATCCAAATTGGTAACTATGTTGGGGCCATCGAAAACTTCAACATCGTTATTAAATTTAAGCCACAACTTCCGGAGCCGTACTACTTCAGAGGCGTAGCCAAGCACCAACTGGAAGACTTCCGGGGTGCGATTCAGGATTACAACAAGGCCATCAGCATCAAACCCTATTACCCGGATGCGTTTATGCACCGCGGACTGGCATTTCTTGAACTGAACGATTACGATGCCGCCATTGCAGACTATA
>ENA-ORCT01000540-ORCT01000540.1-marine-metagenome-genome-assembly--contig:-NODE-540-length-17673-cov-3.705501_pt1 | contig 17673 bp, 14 predicted proteins | sample MGYA00248632_ERZ508511 | MGnify/ENA primary metagenome ERZ508511 (study PRJEB26182, sample SAMN06268839) | marine metagenome | isolation source: Tt an P1-techrep anaerobic enrichment on pine from sediment...
CGTCTCTTCCTCATGCACGATATCGCCGGCCAGGCGAAAGCGGCGTTCGCGGTCGCCCCGAAAACGATCCTTCAGCCGGAACTCCACGCGCCGGCTGGCGCCGTCCTCGGCGGTCTCGGTGACGACGAAGGTCAGGTTGCCGTGCACGCGGTGGGCGAGGTTCCAGCTATAGGCGGCAAGCTTGTGGCCGATGGCCTCGATCAGCCCCTCGGGGCCGAACAGCCGCATCCGGCGGTCGCGCCCGATGAGCACCCGCAGCAGGTGGTCAAAGCCGATCAGGTGGTCCACATGCATATGCGAGACGAAGACATCGGTGATCCGCAGGATCTTTTTCACCGGCAGCGTGGTGATGTCGCCAAGGTCGAACAGGATGGCCCGTTTCGAGAAGCGGAACGCCACGTAGACCACGGGGTCGCCGTAGCGGCCGTTCACCAGGAAAGGGTGGTATTGTGGCGTCATGCTTGTCCTGCCCGGCGGTTTTTCCCGGACACGGCGATGCGGCCTGTCGCCCGGGCCCTTCGCGCGATACTAGCAGCTCCACGTCGCGCGGTCAGCTTTGCGGAAAAAAACCATCGCGGGATCGGCCGCGATGGGGCAGGCTGGTCTTTCCCATGATCCGTGGCATGATACTGAAATGACGAGTTTTCCCACCCTGATCGCACGGGCGCGCCATGAACGGAATTGACGAACTCGCCTTGGCTACCGGCCTTGTCGGGGGGCTGGCGCTGTTCCTGTTCGGCATGGACATCCTCGCCCAGGCCCTGAAGCAGGTCGCGGGCGATTACCTTAAGACGCTGCTGGCCAAGATGACCCGCAACCGCTTCCTCGGGTTGACGGCCGGGGCGATGGTGACGGCGCTGATCCAGTCCTCCTCGGTGACGACCGTGCTGCTGGTGGGGTTCATCTCGGCCGGGCTGATGAGCATGTCGCAGAGCGTGGCGATGATCCTGGGCGCCAATATCGGCACCACGATCACGGCGCAGATACTGGCCTTCAAGGTCACCGCGCTGGCGCTCCCGATCCTGTCGGCGGGCTTTTTCGTCTCCTTCCTCGCGACGCGCCCGGACTACCGTGAGTACGGGCGGATCGCGCTGGGGCTGGGGCTGGTGTTCTTTGGCATGTCGATCATGAGCGAATCCGTGGCGCCCCTGCGCAGCTATCCGCCCTTCCTCGACGTGATGACATCGCTGCAAAGCCCGGCGGTGGCGGCGTTGGTCGGGGCGGGGTTCACCGCGCTGGTGCAGTCGTCATCCGCCACGACGGGTATCCTGATCGTGATGGCGGGGCAGGGGTTGATTGGTTTGGAGGCGGCCATTGCGCTGGCGCTGGGCGCGAATATCGGCACCTGCGTCACGGCCCTGCTGGCCGCGATCGGCAAACCGCGCGAGGCGGTGCGCGCCGCGGTCGTGCATACGCTGTTCAACGTGGCCGGCGTGGTCATCTGGATCGGCTTCATCGACCAGCTGGCCGAGCTGGCGCGACTGATCTCGCCGGTCCATCCGGACCTTGACGGGGCCGCCCGCACATTGGTCGAGGTGCCGCGCCAGATCGCCAACGTGCACACGTTCTTCAACGTGGTGAACGCGCTGCTTTTCATCGGCTTCACCCCGCAGATCACCCGGCTGGTGGAGTGGCTGGTGCCCATGCGCCCGCCCAAGATCGAGCCGCGCTACGCCCCGCGCCATCTCGACCCGCAGCTTCTGGGCGTTCCGGCCATCGCGCTCGACGCTGCCCGGCTCGAGATCCTGCGCCTTGGTGCGCTGGTGCGCGAGATGTTCGATGCGACCTTCCCGACGCTGCTGACGGGCAGCCCGCTGCAGATCGACAAGCTGCGGGTCATGGACCGGCCCGTCGACCTGCTGCACCGCGAGATCCTGGGCTACCTGCGCCAGATCAGCCTGGGCGACCTGACGGCCGAGCAGTCCCGGCTGCTGATGGCCTATATGAAGATCGCCAACGACCTGGAGCATATCGGCGACCAGATCTCCATCGGCATGGTGACCTCGGCGCGCAAGCGGATCGACGAGAACGTGGTGATCAGCCCGGCCACGGCAACGGTGCTGCGTCGGCTGCATGAACAGGTCGGGGACGCCCTGGTGGGCAGTCTGAAGGCGCTGGAAGAGGGCGATCTGGATCGCGCCTCGGCCGTGCGCGGGATGAAGGAGGACGTGACCCGGAGGATCGAGGCGGTCTCGCTGCACCAGATGCAGCGGCTGCGCGCGAAAGAGCCGCGGCGGTTGCCGACCTATGCGCGGGAGATCGAGATCACCGAGGCACTGGACGATATCTTCCGCACGATCCGCCGGATCGCAAAGAGCCAGTTGATGGCCGCCGGCGGGCGGGGGCGGTCGCCCGAGGCCTGAAGCCGGCGACATACGTCGTCCGGAAGGTGCGGGGCGTTTGGTTCAGACGGTGCGAGAACCGGGCCGCGTCCGTCCGGCGCGGGCCGGTTCCGAGAGCACTTTGGCCTTAGCGGGAGCACTCATAGGCGCGGTTGACCAGGCGGTGCTGGCGGTCGCGCCAATAGACGGCCTCGCTCGACTTGTCCGCGGAATGCAGGGTGCGGACCACGGCGTCGGCATAGGCCAGCGATTCCGACACGCGCGAGCAGGGCATGTATTCCGGCGGCGTGGTCGGCTTGACGCCTGTTTCGCCTTCCATTTCAGCCGTCGTCGTCTGGCACGCAGCCACCGAAAGCGCGGACAGGACCACGGCGCCCAGGATCCAATGTTTCATCTCAACGAACTCCTTCCAATGCCCTGAATGGAAACAGGATTGCAGGATGCGAGCGGCTTTTCAAACGGTAAATCACCGCTCGGTAAAACATGTCCGGGCGCCGTCGGTCCGCTGTGCTTAGCGTTCGAAGCACCTCGGGCGCTGGCCGAAGCCGCTGGCCGAGCAGATGTAGCTGCCACGGCCGTGGCGGCTGTCCATGCCGCGGGCCAGGACGCGCTGGCGTCTGAGCTCCTCGGCGCGCCGGGTCTGCTTGACCGGGCTGAGCCAGAGCGACACCGGGTGGCCCGTCTCCTGCTTGGCGGTCGCGGCCGGCGTCTTGCTGGCTGCATGGCTCGGAACCGGGAGAAGCGAGACGCCGAGAGCAAGGGCGGCCAGAGCGGCCGCGCCCCGGCGGCGGACGGAAAAGATGGGGGAGTTCACTGCGACGATCCTCTTGCGCTGTTGACCTGGTGCCCCCGCGGGATAGAGCTGGCGCCCTGCGGTCATGCGGGGTCCCTGGTGCCTGAGTTTGCCCTCTGAACGTGGCTTATTTGGGTCCTGCCTCATGCGAAATGTGGCAAGGGCGTGTCATCCGCTCCTGCCACATTCATGTCTTACTCAACTGCTGCGCCCCGGGCAAACCGGGGTGGCGGCTATTCGCCGGTCACATGCGCATTGAACTTCCAGTTCGGGCGCCCGTGGCCGCCGGGCCAGGGGTAGACCTCGACCTGGTTGAAATAGATCACCGCCGCGAGGTTCGGGAATTCCGGGTGTCGCTTCCGGATGTCGCCATCCCACCTGTCCACATAGGCCCGGTCGCCGACATAGCCCAGTTCGGCCACGACGATCGGCTTGCCGAACTGGTCTGCCACCCTGTAGCGCGGCCCCAGGATATCCTTGAAGGACTGCTCCTTGCCCAGAATGTCGCGCTCCCAGGCCTGAAACCCGAAGACGGACAGGCCGACGAGGTCGACATAGTCATCGCCGGGGTAGTAATCGGCCAAGTTGTCGTGGCCCAGCGGAGACCACATGTAGTTCACCTTGGGGGCCTGGGCCCGGCAGATATCGACCATGCGCCGGTAGGCGGCGACATAGGTTTCCGGCTCCCAGCTGGCCCAGATGAACTGGCCGCTCTGGTCCTCCATCTCCTGGGCCCAGCGCACGGTGACAGGGCTTTCGAACAGGTTGAGGACCGCGCAGATGGAACTCATGTAGCGGTCGTACTCGCCGGTCTCGATGCCCCGCTGCAGCCGCTCGGCGGTGTTGCGTTCGCTGCGGCTCCAGGTCCAGGGCTCAATGGTGACCAGGACCGAGCGGCCGCGCTCCAGCACGTAGCTGTCGGCCTCGATCAGGCTGGGCAGGTAGACGTCTTCCCAGGGCAGAAACAGATGCTCGATGCTGACCTCGGGGTCATCCGCAAAATCGCCGTCCGGGTCGTAGATGCCGAAGGCCAGTTCGCCCTTGGGGGCCGCAACTGCCTGCGCAGAAACTGCCGAGATCGCGGCCAGGGCGATCATCAGGGGGGCCGCCGCCCTGATCATCCAGGTGTTCCTAAGATCCATTCTCGTTCCTCCAAAAGAGTCCTGCGAATTCGGATGCCAACTGCGACAGCCGCTCATGATCAATAACGTAGCGCACGGGTCGCCTTTCGCCGATACCCGCGCCGGAAACAACGTAGCGCTCCTGGGTGAACTGGAACGGGCCGAGCCCGGTTGACAGGTAGTGAAGCCCCTGCATGCCGCGGGCGGTACCGGCCGCCACGATCAGGGCAGACAGCCCGGCGATGGCCAGAAGCTCCAGGCCGTGGCGCGGGATGTCGGAGGCCAGGGCGATCCGGTTCTCCCGCAGGTGATGCACGATGACGACGGCGAAGAGCGCCGTGTAGAGCACGGCATTGATCAGCGACAGAAGATAGAAGCCCGCCGCTTCGGACGCGTCGTCGACCAGCCAGACCGGCAGGCTGGAGGCGCTGGCCAGCAGGAAATACGGAACCAGAACGCGGAAGGGCAGCTGGGCGGTGGCGGCTTCGCCCTTGGGCGTGACCCGAAAGTCCACGAACCTTCCGGTCAGCCTGTCGCGCACCGCCATGAGGCTTCCCCACAGCACCCAAGGCCACTGCGCACAGGAAAACAGCGTGCGCTCCCAGCTGAGAACCTTGCTGTCGCGCGGGCGGAACAGCCCGTCGGCGCGCAGCTGGTAGGCAATCCAGATGACGGCCAGCATCGGCGGCAGGCTGTGGCCGATGAAGCCCGGGTAGGTGACATCGACATAGTGGATGTCGAAAACCACCGCTATGAGCGGCAGCAGAAAGGTCAGCGCCATGAAGACGGCGAAGAGCGAATACCAAAGCTGCGAGAACAGGAACTGGAATTTCAGGACCGGCCGCAGGCCGGAGAGATAGCGCGGCGTGTGGCGCAGCAGCAGGCTGACAAGGCTTCGCGACCACTGGAATTCCTGCGTCAGCATGTCGGCGAAGGTGGCCGGCCCGTCGCCGATGGCGATCGCGTCGATGGCGTGAACGCCGCGCCAGCCGAACGCGTTCATCATCATCGAGGTCGACTGGTCCTCTGCCAGTTCGGGGCCAAGCCCGCCGATCTGTTTCAGCGCCGCGGTGCGCACCGCGTAGTGCGAGCCGACGCACATCGGGGCCCAGCCGTTGCCGTAGCCGGCCTGCAAGGCGCCGTGATGCACCGCCTCGGAATAGAGCCGGCTGCGCGCGGCCCAGCTGCGCCCGGCATTGTGCGAGCAGATGCTGGGGGCGCTGACATAGCCCACCTGCGGGTCGGCGAAGGGCTCCAGAACAGCCCGCAGATAGCCCGGTTCGGGCACGTGGTCGGCATCGAGCTGGGAGACGAAATCGTAATTTTCATATCCGTAGGTGTCGTAGAAGAAGGCCAGGTTGCCTTCCTTGCAGCGGGTGCGCCGCGGCCATTCGCTGCGGTGGTAGTCCGGCCTGTCCTTGCGGGTCGAGATCCTGACGCCGTGCTTTTCGCACCATGCGATGGTTTCGGGGTCCGGGTCCTCGTCGGCCAGCCAGGTGTCGTGCGGATAGTCCTGTGCCACCATCGCCTCCAGCGTCCGGCGCAGGACCGCGAAGGGTTCGGAGGGGGTCTTGGTGGTGACCATCGCCACCCGCGCGGGGCCGAGATCCTCGACTGCGTGCGTGGTGCGGCCGGCGCGGGGGAAGATCGCCAGGAAATAGGCCTGAAGGAAAAAGACCCAGGCCACGGAGACGGTCACCAGGGCGTAGCGCAGGGTCCCGATGTTCTTGTCGGGGTCCAGCCACCACAGCCAGAAATTCGCGGCCAGAGCGATCCAGACCGCGATCGCCAACCTGTATTTCCACCTCGCGCGCGGGCTCAGCAGGGGCATGAGGGCGGGGCGGGCGCTTTGCGGGCGGTCTGCGGCGCGTTCAGGGGTGGGGGGCATCTCTGACCTCGACGCCGAAGGTCGGCGCGGCATGGCGGATTACGGTGGCCAGATCCGAGAACCGGGGCCTGAACCCCAGCTCGCGTTCCGCCCGCGCGGTGTCGGCGCAGAGCACCGGCGGGTCGCCGGGGCGGCGCGGCCCCATCCGCACCGGCACCTCGCGCCCGGTGACCTCGCGGATGGCGCGCATCACCTCGAGGATGGAGTGGCCGGTGCCGCTGCCCAGGTTCAGCGCCAGGTTCGGCCCGCCGCCCAGCAGGTGGCGCAGCGCCGCGACATGGCCCGCCGCCAGGTCGCTGACATGCACGTAGTCGCGGATGCAGGTGCCGTCCGGGGTGGGATAGTCGTCGCCGTAGATGTCGAGCCGCTCCAGCCGCCCGCCCGCGGCCATCAGCGCCAGGGGGATCAAGTGAGTCTCGGGCCGGTGTTTCTCGCTTAGCTCTCCCTCGGGGTCGGCGCCGCAGGCGTTGAAATAACGCAGGATGACATGGCGCGTGCCGTAGGCCCTGGAAAAGTCACCCAGCATCTGCTCTCCGATCAGCTTGGTCCGCCCATAGGGGCTGATCGGGGCCTGCGGCGCGTCCTCGGTGATCGGAAGGGTCTCGGGGATGCCGTAGGTGGCGCAGCTGCTGCTGAAGACGATCTTGTCGACGCCGCGGCTGCGGCAGGCCTGCAGCAGGCTGAGGATGCCGCCCACGTTGTTGTCGTAATACTCCGACGGCTTGACCATCGACTCGCCCACATAGGCGAAGGCGGCAAAATGCATGACCGCGTCGATCGCGTGGGCCTCGAGCGCCTGTTCCACCGCGCCCGTGTCGCGCATATCGGCCTCGACGAAGGGGCCCCAGCGCACATCCTCGCGGTTGCCGGTGCACAGGTTGTCCAGCGTCACCGGCGTGAAGCCCTCGGAGGCCAGCGCCTTGCAGGCATGGCTGCCGATGAAGCCGGCGCCGCCGGTGACCAGGACCCGTGCGGCCGCCATCAACCCGCGACGACGCGCAGCGTGCCCGCGCCCGGCAGCAAATCGCGGAAATAGGCGATCGTGCGGTCCAGCCCCTCCGACAGGGGGAACTCCGGTTTGCAGTGCAGAACCTCGCGCGCGAGGGTGATATCGGGCCTGCGCTGATGCGGATCGTCCTTGGGCAGGTCGCAATAGGTCAGTTTCGAGGGCGAGCCCGTTTTCTGGAGGATCATTCGGGCCAGCTCGTTGATGGTGTGTTCCTCGGGGTTGCCGAGGTTGATGGGGCCGGCGATATTCTCGGGCGTGTCCATCATCAGGCACATGCCCCGGATGAGGTCGTCGACATAGCAGAACGAGCGCGTCTGCTCTCCGTCGCCATAGATCGTCAGGTCCTCGCCCCGCAGCGCCTGGACGATGAAATTCGAGACCACCCGCCCGTCATCGGGGCTCATCCGCGGCCCGTAGGTGTTGAAGATGCGCACGATCTTGGTGACGATGCCATAGCGCTGACGGAAATCGTGAAACAGCGTCTCGGCGGCGCGCTTGCCCTCGTCGTAGCAGGAGCGCGGGCCGACCGGGTTGACGTTGCCGCGGTAATCCTCGGACTGGATGCTGACCGAGGGGTCGCCATAGACCTCGGAGGTGGAGGCCTGAAGGATGCGCGCCCCCTTGTCGACCGCCATGTTGAGCATGTTCTGGCCGCCGATCACGCTGGTGTTGAACGTGTGCACGGGGTCGAGCTCGTATTTCTTGGGCGAGGCGGGGCAGGCGAGGTTGTAGATCCGGTCGACGGCGCCGGGCAGGTGCAGCGGCTGGATGATGTCGTGCTGGATGAACTCGAAATCCGGGCGGTCCATCAGATGCGCGATGTTGTCCAGGCTGCCGGTCAGCAGGCTGTCGATGCAAATGACCCTGTACCCCTCTGAAACGAGGCGGTCGCACAGATGCGATCCCAAAAACCCGGCGCCACCTGTCACAATGGCCGTTTGCTGTCTTTCCATCACCGGTTCCCTTCCATGCCCCTCAAGACTATGGAGAATTTTTCTCTACAGTAAAATCACTTCAGCGATGTTCAACTGGGCCTTTTGGCCAGACTGCGCGCCCGGCAAATGGGTCATTTGCGCCCCCTTGCAAAATGAGGCCGCAGACCTGGCATGGCAGGTGCGCGGCCGGCTGAGCACCCTCTTCTGAAGCGCGGCTCTGCGCCTGGAGAGAGGTCGAAATGAGTTGCAGATTAACCTAATCGAGGCGCTGGCGCAACGCGGGCCGGCCGGCTCACAGCGCCGTGCGGCCGTCTGACGCGGTGAAAAAGAGAATTTGTTTTCAGTTCGTTATGGTCCGATGGTGCCGTGCCCGCCCGGCCTCACGGCGGTCCGCACCGCCCCCAACCGGGCCAGTGCCGGGCCTGCCCTCACAGCTGTGCCGCAAGGCGTAGGGCGCGGGCAATCAGGGCGGGGACCCCGGGATTCAGCCCGATCGGGTCCAGGCAGGCGCCGGTGAACCCCGCGGCGTCGAGGGCGGAGGGGATGTCCTCCAGCACATGGCCGCGGCGCGTGGCGAGGAAGGGCAGGCAGAGCGCCTGCGCCCCAGCGCCGGCGGCGGCCTCGCGCAGGAAGGGCGGCTCCTCGATATAGCCGGTGCGGATCTCGGCGAAACCGGTCAGGGCGGCCAGGGCGCGGGCGAAGGCCTCGGTTGCGCGGGCCGCGTTCCGGCTGCGGCCGGAGCCGTGGGCGGCGATGATCACGCGGGTCTCGGCGCTCTGCCAGCCATGTTCCTGTGCCATCTGCACAAGCGCCTCGGCTGCAAGGGCGGGCAGCGCCGGATCCTGCCCCAGGGGGGGCAGCACCCGGCCCGCCCGGCCTGCCAGCCGCGCCGGCAGCTGCGAGGTCACAAACCAGCCGTCTGTCATGAACAGCGGATAGACCAGCGGGGGGCGGGCGCAGGCGGCCAGGGCGCGGTCCAGCGCACCGGGCGCGGCCAGGGTCGCGCCCCGGACCTGCCAGCCGGGCAGCTCTGCCCCGACGCGCCGGGCGAGGGCGGCGATCTCGGTCTCGGCCGGCGCGGGATCGCCGGGTTGACCGTGGGCCACGATCAGCGCCTCGCGGGGCTGCGGCGGGGAAGGGGCGCGTGATGCGGCGGTCATGGCGGCTCTCCGGCGGCGGGGATGTTCGCGCTATGGTTGAGGCCGCCGCCCGTGTCTTGATGCAGATCATTGTGCCACGGCAGGGACGGCAGGACGATTGTCACGCGAACAAATGCGGGGCGATCCGCGGCAAGGCCACGGCGCGCCCGGCGTAACGGACACATGGCAGGTGCGGATGATGAAGGCAAGTCGTGCAGGCAGGGCATCGGCACAGGCAGCCGAAGCGGCGGGCGGCGGCGCGGGTGCCCCGGCCGCGCCGGTCCTCGTCACCGGCGGGGCGGGGTTTCTTGGCATCAACCTTGTGCGCTTCCTGCTTGCCCGCGGCCATGCGGTGCGCAGCCTTGACCTGGTCCCCTTCGACTATCCGGAGGCGCCGCAGATCGACGAGATCCGCGGCGATATCCGCGACCCCGGCACCGCTGCCCGCGCGATGGAGGGGGTGAAGATCGTGGTGCATTGCGCCGCGGCCCTGCCGCTCTACACGCCTGAGGAAATCCGTTCCACCGAGGTGCACGGCACCCGCGTTCTGCTGGAGGCGGCCGAGGCGGCGGGGGTGGAGCGGTTCATCCATATCTCCTCCACCGCCGTCTATGGCGTGCCCGATCACCACCCGATCTTCGAACATGACCCGGTCTCGGGCGTCGGCCCCTATGGCCACGCCAAGATCGAGGCCGAGGCGGTCTGTTCCGAATTCCGCGACCGCGGCATGTGCGTCCCGGTGCTGCGGCCGAAATCCTTCATCGGGCCGGAGCGGCTGGGCGTGTTTGAGCTGCTCTACGATTTTGCCGCCGACGGTCACAATTTCCCGGTGCTGGGGCGGGGCGACAACCGCTACCAGCTGCTGGATGTCGAGGACCTGTGCGAGGCGATCTACCGCTGCGCCACCATGCAGCGCGACCTTGTGAACGACGTCTTCAACGTCGGCGCCGAGGACTTCACCACCATGCGGCAGGATTTCCAGGCCGTGCTCGACCGCGCGGGCTTCGGCAAGCGCATCATCGGCCTGCCTGTGGGCCCCGCCATCGCCATCCTGCGCGTGCTGGAAAGTCTGCACCTGTCGCCGCTCTATGCCTGGGTCTACGAGACCGCGGCCAAGGACAGTTTCGTGGGCACCGACAAGATCCGTGAAAAGCTGGGTTTCACGCCGCGCTATTCCAACCAGCAGGCGCTGATCCGGAATTACGACTGGTATGTGGCCAACCGGGACACCATTTCTAAAGCCTCGGGCGTTACCCATCGCGTGCCGTGGAAGCGCGGCGCGCTGAAGTTGGCGCGGCTGGTGTTTTGAAGGGGGGATGCCGATGAAGCGGGATAATACGCGCAGCATTTTCGCAAGGCTTGGGGCCGCGGGCCGGGCCGGTCTGGTCGTGGCGATGGCGGCTGCGGGCGCGGGGCAAGCGCAGGAGCAGGCTCACCCCTCCGCCCCGCCTGAGCAATGGGCGCAATATGCGGCCGACGTGCCCAAGACGATCCTCGAGCTGCAGCCCTTCCGCACCGCCGAGACCGCCGCGCTGGCAGACGGCACGCCGGTGGAGCTGATCAATCTCAACCCCACCATCAATTCCTGGTTCCTGCTGCGGCTGGGCGGCAAGGATTATCACCTCGAAAATCCCGACCCGAAGGGGCGGCAGGTGGCGCTGGGCGCGGGCCCCGCGCTGATGCTCTCGGGCCAGGCCTGCACCCCCTGGGCGGGCGAGGCGCCCGAGCTGGCCCGGGCGCGCGACACCGGCCTGCCCTTCGCGCCGATCTGCGGCGGCAGGCTCTATCTGCTGAACAAGGCCTCGGGCTCGCGCAGCGCGCTGGAAGGGGTGACCGATTTCCTGCGCGACCATGTCTGGGCGGGCGAGCAGATCGTGCGCGTGGTGCGCGACACGCTCTACAAGGACAGCTTCATCGAGACCGGCAAGATCACCAACGGCGCGCCGGGCGCCACCGCGCCCGACGGCCCCGCCCCCGCGCGCATCGCCGATGCCTACGCCAATTCCCGCATCGCCCCCTCGGGGCTGGGGCTGGCGCTGGGCAATACCGACAAGGGGAACCTGTCGCAGGGGGCCTGGTACCCGGTGATCGGGCTGCCCGGCGTCTTCGCCAGCGCCATCCAGCCCCGCGCGATCAGCGAGGAGGTTCTGAAAGGCCCCGGCAAGGCCAACTGGCTGGACGGGGTGGAGGGCAAGGCGGTGGATTTCTTCGTCGCCTTCGATCTCACCCGCTACGGCGTGGGCTTTGCGCTCGGCACAGATCACCCGCGGCTCGACTGGTCGCCGCGCCCGCCCTGGAACGTCCGGGTGAAGGGCCTGCCGGGGCCGGACGGGATCTCCAGCTCGGCGCCGCTGATGCGCTCGGGCATGGTCAGCCCGGCCGAAGTGGGGCGCACCATCGCCACCTTCACCGCCGGGTTCAAGCGCCAGCACGGGGCGTTCAAATACGGCGACCTGCGCGAGGCCTACAAGGGAAGGCATTACGGCTTCATCGAGGATGGGGTGATCTTTTCCAAGCTCTGGCCTGATCTCTCCACCCTCTACATGCTGGAGGACGGCACCGTCGGGATGAAGACCTGGACGCTGGACGACAACATGCTTCTGCCGCGGCTGCGCTGGGCCCGGCAGAACGGCGTGCCGCTGATCGAGAACGGCATTCCGGGCGACCGCGTCACGCAATGGGGGCCGGGCAACTGGTCGGGCTCGGCCAAGGCCGAGCTGCGCACCCTGCGCGCGGGCGGCTGCATGCAGAGCAAGGCCGGGCGGGACTACCTGGTCTACGGCTATTTCTCCACCGCCACGCCTTCGGCCATGGCGCGGACCTTTCAGGCCTATGGCTGCGATTATGCTATGCTGCTGGACATGAATGCGCTGGAGCACACCTACCTGGCGCTCTACGTGCCGCGGGAGAACGAGATGCGGGTGGAGCACCTCGTCACCGGCATGAGCGTGATCGACAAGAAGACGCGCGGCGGCGAACTGATCCCGCGTTTCATCGGGTTTCCCGACAGCCGCGACCTTTTCTACATTTACAGGAAGGCGGAGTGATCCTTCCGAAAGGGGGCTGGAAATGAAGGCGTTCACATTTGCCGCGCTGGCGGCGGCGGTCCTGGCCCTGGCCTCCGGGGCGCGGGCGGAAACCCAGTTCGAACAAAACAACCGCATCCTGCTGGACCAGCTGGCCCAGGTGCACAGGCTCACGCCCCGGCAAAAGGCTGCTGTCGAGGCCATCTTCCGCCGCTCGGGCGTGATCGGGCAGGGCAACCCGGCGATCTCGCGGCACCCGATGAGCGTGGCGGAGTGCCAGGCCCGCGCGCCGCGAAACGGCGCGGGCTATGCCAACCGCCGGTTCGAGAGGATCTGCGGGGCCAAATACATGGCGCCGCTCTATGACCCGCGCAGCGAGAAGCCCGAGGATGCCAAGGCCTGCATCGACCAGTTCGAATTCCCCAACATCCCCTGCACCTACCCGGTGACCTGGGTGCGGGCGAAGGAGGCCGCCGAGATCTGCGCCGCCATGGGCAAGCGGATCTGCGACGCGCATGAATGGGAGGGCGCCTGCGCCGGCGCGCTGGAGCCGCCCGATTATCCCTTCGGCGCGGGCTCGGTGGCGGCGATGCGCAGCATCCACAATTCGAAATACGCCGCCAGCAAGAGCTGGGCCTACGGGCCGGATTACCAGCGCGGGGTCTGCGCGGCCAACAGCTCCAAGAGCTCCACCTGCGACGGCGGCGGCTGGAGCCGCTGCGGCACCAACACCTATCCCACCGGGTCCTTTCCGGGCTGCGTCAGCAAGCTGGGGGTCTATGACCTGCACGGCAACGCGGCCGAGCACATGAACCTGCCCATGACTCCCGGCCAGATGGCCAGCAACGGCTCGAAAACGCTGGGCGTGACCGAGATGAAGGGCAGCTGGTTCATCTGGGACAAGATCCGCGCCCATCCCGACTGGTGCCGCTGGCGCGCGCCCTACTGGCACGGCAGCAAGGTGATGAGCTCCGGCAGCCATGCAAACTACCACCTCGGGTTCCGCTGCTGCAAAACGGTCAACTGACGGCCGTCGGCAGACGGCAACGAAAAGGGGCCGGCCTCGCGGGGCCGGCCCTTTGCCTGTGTCATGGCAGGACGCTCTCGCAAGCTGTCTCTCTGATCGCACTCAGAAGGACCGCCCCGCTCAGCTGTCGCGTGACCGAAGCCCACAGGAACACTTGGGATTGCCTTAATCCGCCTTCAGGCCGACAATTGGGCGTTAGCAGCTGCGAGGCATTCGGGGTGCTTCACGATGATATATTCGTTTTCAGGCAATATGTTGGACCTCAAGCGCCATGTCCTGACGCGAGATGGCCGGAACATCCCGGTCGAGCCCCAGGTCTTCGATCTTCTGCATGTCCTGGCCGAAAATGCCGGGGCATTGGTCACCAAGGACCAGTTGATCGAAGCCGTCTGGGACGGGCGGATCGTCTCGGAAGCGACAATCAGCGCGCGGATCAACGCGGCACGGACGGCGGTCGGGGATAACGGCCGGGACCAGAGAATAATCCGCACGGTTCCGCGCCGCGGGTTCGAGATGGTGGCAGACGTCACCACGCAAACGGATCCCGCGGCCTCGTCCGCCCCGGGCCCCCACCAAACCATTCGCTATACCGCCTCGGCCGATGGAACCAGCATCGCCTGGTCGACCGCCGGCGAAGGCGAGCCTGTTCTTTACGCCTGGCACCACCTGTCGCATCTGGAAAAGGACTGGACCAGCGGCCTGCTTCGCCCGGCCCTGGTGGCGATTGCCGAAAAAAGGCAGCTGATCCGGTACGACATCAGGGGATCCGGGCTTTCTGATCCGACGAAACCCCAAGACACAATCGACGAGCATGTGGACGATATGATCGCGGTGGCCGATGCCGCGGGGCTCGATCGTTTCCCGGTGATCGCGACCCTTCAGGCCGCGGCGACCGTGATCCGACTGGCCGCGAGATACCCCGACCGGGTGTCGCGCCTTGTGCTTCACAACGGCTATGCACGCGGCAGGGCCACACGCGAGAACGCGCCACAGGTGCTGGAGAACGACCCCTTCATCGCGCTCCTGAAAAGCGGCGGCTGGGGCGATCCGGACAACGGTTTCATGCGGGCCTGGGCGACGATGGTCCTGCCGATGGCGTCCTTTGACGAGGTGACAGAGATCATCCGGCTCATCTCTCACGCGGGCACGACCGAGGAGGCGCTGGTGCAGCGAAACCGGATAGACAATCTGGATGTCTCGGATGACCTGGCCCGGGTGCGCGCGCCGACACTGGTGATCCACGCGCGAATGTGCACGATCCACCCGGTTGCCGAGGGCCGCCGGGTCGCGGCCGGTATTCCGGGCGCCGAGTTCCTGGAGGTGGACAGCTCAAACGCCTTCTTCATCGCAAGCGACCCGACGTTCGACCGGGTGCTCAACGCAACGCTTGGGTTCCTGGAAGGGGAAGAGGGGCGCTGAGTGCCGCCCGCGTGCCCGTCAGGCCAAGCCCCTTGCTAGTCGCGCCGCGGACGCGTGGCGCGGCCTGCAGCCTTTGTAGCAAGGGCCGCCCCCGTGGGGACGGCCCTGTCGTTTCCGTATGGAGTGGTGGTGTCAGCGCAGCGAGGCAAGCAGCCGGTCGGGCTGGCTGATCGGGCCTTCGCTGCTGAGGATACCGGCGATCTGCGGGTCCTGCAGAAGCTGCATCAGCGGGCGTTTCTTGCCGTTGACGAAGGCGGTGTCGCTGACCAGCCGCACGCCGTGGCTGTAATCGGCATAGCTTTCGCCATGCACGGTGCTCAGCGGCTGGATCGGCTTGCCGCTCGGGCGGTGCCAGCCGTAGATGGCGACCCGGCCCACCTTGCTGCGCAGACGGGTGGTCAGCACGATGTCCTTCTTCTGCCCGGCGGTCAGCGCCGCGCGGCCCTGGCCGGCCTTGGCGCGCTGCGCTTCGACCGTCTGGTTGTGGCGCCAGAAATAGTCGGTGGATTCCATCTGCGCGCCCGGCGTCATCGGCGAGGGGGCGAGGCGCACCTCGGCCTGCTGGTAGATCGCGTCCACCATCTTGGGGGTCGGCAGAAGGAAGCCGAAGCTTTCGGCCAGCGCGGCGGCGGTGGGCAGGCCCATGGGCACGCGCACGTAATCGCTGTCGCGGCCCACGGCCAGGTAGTCGGGGGTGACGCAGATGACGATGTCCAGCGCCTCGCCGCGGGCGCCCTTGCCCGAGAGCTGCACCGGGGTCAGGCGGCGCAGGAAGCCGGGGACGTTGCCGGAGGCCACCTCTTTCGCCACGGCGGCATCGCGCGCCGGGCCGCGGAGCTTCATGATGTCATGCACGAAATCGCTGCCCGAGGGGGACTTGGCCTTGCGGGCCGGGATCCGGCTGGCAAGCTCTTTGTTGCACTGGTTGGGGGAGATGTTGCTGGCGGAGGCATGCAGTTGCTGGGGGAGCAGCGCACCCAGAAGGCCGGCCACCCAGACTGCTCTGAGGTTCTTGATCATATGTCTCTTCTTATGAATTGGCTTTTTTTGCGTTCAGACAGCTATCTCGTGCCCTTGCGTAAACTGTCAACGCTGCCCCTGCCGCAGTCGGCAGCAACCCGCTCAGCCCGCGGGCGGGTTTGGCAAGGCTTTGCCGAAACCGGGCCATCCGCGGCCCGAAAAAGCCGAAAATAGGCGGATTATTGCGTCTGGCAGGCAGAAGGGATCGCCTGTTATGGTTGCCTCAGGGCCGGCGCCGAAAGGCCCCGTTCCTGAACGCAACCGATTTTCGAGAAACCCTGCCGTGGACGCATCCGACCATTCGACCGACATTCCGCTTGTCTGCGATCTCGACGGCACCGTCACACCGGCCGACACCACCTATGAGCTGATGCTGCTCTATCTCAAGGCGCATCCGCTGCTGGGCTGGGTGACGATCCTGCGCTGGCTGCGGCGGGGCAGGGGGCACATGAAGGCGCGGCTGGCCGAGGCGGTAGGCGACGGGCTGAACACCGCGCAGCTGCCGCTGGACCGGGGGCTGCTGGACTCGGGGCTCTTTCAGACCGCGCGGCGCAGGGCGCTGGTCTCGGGCGCGCCGCAGGCGGTGGTCGACGGGGTCTCGCTGCACCTGAGCGGCTTCGAAACCGCCGCCGGCAGCACGTCCGAGCGCAACCTGACCGCCGACTACAAGGCCGACTATCTGCGCCAGACCTTCCCCGAGGGGTTCGATTACGTGGGCGACAGCCGGGACGACCTGCCGGTCTGGCAGGCCGCGCGCCGGGCCTATGCGGTGAATGCCGATCCCCGCACCGTGCAGAAAGCGCAGGCGCGCGGCATCCGCATCGAGACGCTGGGACAGCGCCGGCGCCTTTTGAGGCCGCTGCTGAAGGCGATGCGCCTGCATCAATGGGCCAAGAACACGCTGATCTTCCTGGTGCCGCTGCTGAACCTCACCTACTTCACATGGGGCTGGGCGCTGAACCTGGCGCTGGCCTTTCTGGCGCTGGGGCTGGTGGTCAGCGCCACCTACATGCTGAACGACCTGCTGGACCTGCAGGATGACCGGCTGCATCCGGTCAAGCGCAAGCGCCCCTTCGCGGCCGGGCATCTGACGGTGAAGGAAGGCGCGCTCGCGATCGTGGTTCTGTTGCTGTCGGGGCTGGGGATGAGCCTGCTGGTCGGCCCGGATCTTGCCGTGGCGCTGCTGTTCTACGTGGCGGTCTCGATGGGCTATTCCTTCATGTTCAAGCGGATCGTGGTGCTGGACACCTTTGTCCTGGCCTTCCTGTTCTGCCTGCGGGTGCTGATCGGCGTCCTGGTCACCGGCGCGATCGCCAATGCCTGGTTCTTCACCGCCGTGGCCACGTTTTTCCTCAGCCTCGCGCTGGGCAAGCGCTGTATCGAGCTGGAGCATAAATGGTCGGGCGAGGCGGAGCGCCACCTGGAGACGCTCTCGGGGCGGGGCTATTGCGGCAAGGATTTCCCGGCGGTGCGGGGGCTGGGGATGACGGTGGGCGTGATCTCGCCCCTGATCATGATGATCTATGCGCTCCTGTCGGAGGGCCCGGTCGTCGAGAGCACGGTGATGGCCTTCGCCATCAGCACCACGCTGCTGTTCTGGATGGGGCGGTTCTGGATTCTGGTGAACCGCGGCGCGATCGACGACGACCCGGTCTCTTTCGCCCTGAAGGACAGGGTCAGCCGCGTGGCGCTCGCGGTGATCCTGGCCGCCGTCGTGGCCGAGCAGGTTGTGTGAGCGCGGGGAGGGCGGAGGGGTGCAGTTCTTCCGCTTCCTGCTGGCGGGCGGCACCGCGGCGCTGGTGAATATCGTCAGCCGCTACCTGCTGGATTTCGCCATGCTGTTCGAGATCGCGGTGGTGATCGCGCATCTGATCGGTATGGGGGTGGCCTATGTGCTGACCAGGCTTTTCGTGTTCCAGCCCAGCGGCCACAGCGTGCGGCAGGAGGCCACGCG